>JAESGM010000534.1_pt1 | contig 25592 bp, 24 predicted proteins | sample 9269721 | NCBI WGS metagenome assembly JAESGM01 (sample SAMN15720920, study PRJNA650825) | algae metagenome | isolation source: Komarekiella atlantica HA4396-MV6 and co-occurring heterotrophs from... | place: USA: Theobald House, Kauai, HI | collected 2009-07-29 | reverse complement strand
CCAGCGCCTCCGGCAGGGTCGCGAAGACCGGGCCGTGGCGCAGCTTGTCTTCTTCCTCGGTCAGGCCGAAGCGGATTCCGTAGCCGTCGCTGTCTCGCCTGATGGCGATGAAGCGCGGACGCTCGTTGGGGCCGTTCCGGGTCGGCTTGGACTGCAAACTGGAAAACTCCGACGCGGCGGAAACGCAGGCCGATCGCATCCCGATGAGGACACGCTTAGCCGAATAGCGGTCGGGCGCGGCCGGCGCAACAGCATCGGACATAGTGCGCATGTCCTCAGGCGGCCCGCCTCAGCCCTTGCCGCCTCAGCCCGTGCCCCTCAGCTCTTGCGGCCTTCGAGCTGCGCCTTCAGCGCGGCCAGCTTGGCGAAGGGCGAATCCGGGTCGGGCTCGCGCTCGGCGGGGCGCGGCCGCGCGGGCTGGACAAAGCGCTCGGCGTTGCGGTCGTCCCTGCGCGGCCCGCCGGGGCGGCCGTCGCGCTTGAAGTCCGGCCTCGGGCCGCGCCCCTGCTCGGGACGGCCCTGATCGGGCCGGCTACCGCGCGGCGGACGGTCCGGACGGGGCCCGTCCTGACGCGGCCGGTCGTCGCGGCGCGGCGGCCGGTCGGGGCGCGAGGCGACGGCGTCGATCGCCGGCGCACCGTCGACCCCGGCCGCCATAGCCGGGGCAGGGGGACGGTTGCCGCCGTCGCGTCTGCGGTCGTCGCGGTTGGGCCTGCGTCCGCCGGGCTGGCGTTCGCCTGGCGCACCATCACGCGGCTGCCCGCGCTGGGCGCTGTCGGGACGGCGGCCACCCTGCGGACGATGCGGCCGCCAGACCTCGATCAACTCGGGTTCCGCGGGGGCGGCGGCAGGGGCTCCGGCGGCGGGAGCGGCTTCAATCGCCTCCGAGGCGTCGGCCACGGGCGCCTCGGCTTGAGTCGACTCGTCCGTTTCAACCTCCGCCGGAGCCTCGTCCGCCACCGGCAGAGACGACATCAGGTCGGCGGGGACCGGCTCGGGCGCGGGCTCTTGCGCGGGCTCGGGCGTAAGCTCGGCCTCGGTCAGGATCGGTGCGTCGGCGGTCTCGGCGGCCGGCTGCTCGGCGACCGGTTTTTCTGTCGGAGTCTCCACATCAGCCGGGGTGTCTGCGGCAGCATCGCTGGCGACAGGCTTGTCCGCCGGCTCGGCGTCGGCGGCGACGGGCGCAGCCTCCGCGCCCTCGTTCAGCGCCGCAAGCGGATCGGCGGGAGCCTCAGTGACGGGCTCTACCGCCACGACCGGAGCCGGGGGTACTGCCAGCGGCACGGTGATCGCGGGGCCTGGGCGCTTGACCGAATTATAGCCGAGCGAACGCAGGATCGAGGCGAAATCCTCGCCGGCGCAGCCGACGAGCGAGGTCATCGCGCCGGTCGCCACGAAGCCGTCCTGATCGGCCGCGCCGGCAGGCGGCACGCCTTGCGTCAGGCCCGGACGATAGGCGATCGCCGGGCGGATCAGGTCGGCCAGGCGCTCCAGGATGTCGACGCGCACGGCGCGCTCGCCGCAGACGCGGTAGCCGGCGGCGCGGTAGAGCCCCTTGGGGATCGCCTTGTCGACCGGAAAGGAGGTCCGGCCCGACGAGGCCAGATGGGCGATGTCGTCGAGCCCCGTCAGGTCCGGCCCGCCATGCTTGAGCGCCCAGAGCTGGGCTGCGAGCGCGCGCGGGGCGGGCTTCAGCAGGGCCGGCACATAAAGATGGAACGCCCCGAAGCGGATGCCGAGATTGCGAAGCGCGGCGCGGCCCTCCTGGTCGAGCGCCTTCATCTCCTCGCCGACTTTTGCGCGTTCGAGCACGCCGAGCGATTCGGCGGTCTGGAAGGCGATGCCGCGCGCGATGCCGGTCGCGGTCGTCGCGCCTTCGAGCAATTGCAGCGGCCCGAGCAGCCTGGTGACGTGGTTTTTCAGCCAGAGGGTCAGCCGCGCCTCGACCTGTTCGCGCGCCGGTCCGGTGAGGTGCTCCTCGACGAGAAGCCGCAGGCGCGGCTCGATCGCCTTCTCGCCGGCGACGAGACGCGCCACCGGCTCGCCGATCCAGCGCAGCAGGCCGTCATGGGAGAGCACGAAGGCGTCGTCGCCGGCGAGCGCGACGCGCGCGGCGCGCGCCTCGATCTCGCTGGCCAGCGCCTTCATCGCCGCCATGTTCAGGGCTTTCGCCTCCGGCCCGCCGGCCTTCGGGTCCGCGGTGAAGCGGAATCCCTGCAGCATTCCGACGTGCTGGCCCTCGACGAGCACGTCGCCCGCCGCGGTGACCTCAGCCTCCAACATCGCATTCTCCCGCAAACGACGCATCAGCACACTCGTGCGCCGATCCACGAAACGGCTGGCGAGCCTCTCGTGCAAAGCGTCCGACAACCTGTCCTCTACAAGACGCGCCACCCCCTGCCAATGCTCGGGATCGGGCAACCAGTCGGGACGGTTCGCGACGAAGGTCCATGTCCTGACCTGCGAGATGCGCGCCGAGAGCGTATCGATCTCGCCATCGGTCCGGTCGAGCGCCGCAAGCTGGGCGCGATACCAGTCGATGTCGAGCCGGCCGTGGCGCATCAGCCGCAGATAGAGCGTCGTCGCCAGGTCGGCGTGCTGGGCCGGCGCGATCTTGCGGTAGTCGGGCAGGCCGCAGACCTCCCAGAGCCGCTCGACGGCGGGACGCCCCATGGCCAGCGCCTTGATCTCGGGGTCGCGCGCCAGGATTTCCAGCGTCGTCTGGTCCTCGGCGATCAGGGCCCGCGTCAGCCCCTGCTCGCTCGGCTGCATGTTCAGCGCCTCAATCAGGCTCTCGACCGAGCGAAAATCGAGATCCGCGTTGCGCCATTGCAATTGCCGCAACGGCTCGAAGCGGTGGTTCTCGATCGCCTCGACCAGTTCCGCCTCGAAGGGTGGGCAGCGGCCAGACGTGCCGAAGGTGCCGTCTCGCAGATGCCGGCCGGCGCGGCCGGCGATCTGGCCGAACTCGGCCGGGTTGAGCTGGCGGAACTGGTGGCCGTCGAACTTCTTGTCGGCGGCGAAGGCGATGTGGTTGACGTCGAGATTGAGTCCCATGCCGATCGCGTCGGTGGCGACGAGATAGTCGACGTCGCCGGACTGGTAGATATCGACCTGGGCGTTGCGCGTGCGTGGGCTGAGAGCCCCCAGCACCACGGCCGCCCCGCCCTTCTGGCGGCGGATCAGCTCGGCGATGGCGTAGACCTCCTCGACCGAGAAGGCGACGATGGCCGAGCGCGGCGGCAGCCGCGTGATCTTGCGGTCGCCGGCGAAGAGCAGTTGCGACAGGCGCGGCCGCGTCACCACGTTGACGCCGGGCATCAACCGCTCGATCAGCGGGCGCATGGTGGCGGCCCCGATCAGCATGGTCTCGGCCCGGCCGCGCCGGTTCAGGAGCCGGTCGGTGAAGACATGGCCGCGGTCGAGATCGGCGGCGAGCTGGATCTCGTCGATCGCGACGAAATCGACCGCGAGGTCGCGCGGCATCGCCTCGACCGTGCAGACCCAGAAGCGTGGCCGGGCCGGCTTGATCTTCTCCTCGCCGGTGACGAGCGCCACCGCCTCATTGCCGGCCTTCTCGACGACGCGCTGGTAGACCTCGCGCGCCAGCAGGCGCAGCGGCAGGCCGATCATGCCGGTCGGATGCGCCACCATGCGCTCGATGGCGAGATGGGTCTTGCCGGTGTTGGTCGGCCCCAGCACGGCGGTGACGCCGAGGCTGCGGGCTGAGGGCGGCAGGGAACGAAAGGGAATCAAGACGCCGCCAATCTGTGGACCGGCCGCTGGGCCGCCGGTGTCTCATCGGGAACGGAACGAGTCCGGAACGAAAACGGCCCGAATCGCTGACTCGGCCAGAATCGGGGTTCGTTCTCCTCGCGTCCCCGTCACCCTCTAGCTAGGGAGTGCGGCGGACGAAGCGAAGGGCGTGGATCAAAGATCGCCAAAGACCTCCCTGACCATCTCCGCCGCCTCGTCGGGCGCCTCGACATGAACGAAGTGTCCGGCGCTCTCGCAGAAGCTGACCTGCGCATCGTCGAAATGCTCGGGCAAAAAGGCGGCCCATTCCGATTTCAGGATCGGGTCGTGCCGGCCCCAATGCACGCGGGTCGGCTGGTGGATCCTGACCGACGGCGTCGGGTGGCCGTCGATCGCGGCGAGACGGGCGGCGTTCTGGCTGCGATACCAGTCGAAGCCGCCGCGCCAGTTGCCGGGCTTCATGAAATTGTCGAGCCACATCTCGAAGACCGGGTCGAAGGCATCCTTGCGGTGGCACCAATGCGTCAGGAAATGGCGCAGATAGAGGCCGCCCGCCTCGCGGCTCGAGCCCACCATGGCCTCGGCCAGCGGCAATTGCTGGAAGGACTGGTACCAGATTTCGTTGACATGGCCGTCATGGACCCAGGCCCCCGCCACGCTCGGCGTCGGGCAGTTGAAGAACAGCAGCCGCTCGACGGCCTGGGGATGCCGCCGCGCCAGCGCCTGGGCGGCATAGCCACCGACATCGTGGCCGACGACGCCGACGCTATCGAGACCCAGCGCGGCGAGGAGCGCCGCCATGTCGTCACCATGGCAGTTGGCGCCGGCGTCGCTGCGCGGGGTCGCGGATTTGGTGCTGTCGCCGAAGCCGCGCAGATCGGGCGCGATCAGGCGGAACTCGCCATGCAGCCGGTTCATCATCGGCAGCCAGGTCGCCCAGAATTCCGGCCAGCCATGCAGCAGCAGCACGGCCGGTCCATCGCCGACCTCCGCGACATGCAGCGTCGTATCGCGCACCGCGATCTGGCGATGGCGCAATCCGGGCGGGGCGGCGAAGTCGCTGATCATCTCGGGCTTCCGGCGCAGGCGTGGCGCGCCTATCGTAGCGGCAGGCCCGGGCAAACCGCAATGAACGCCGTGCAGGGCGCGAGACGATGCGCGCATGCCGGAGGCGCGCAGCCCTAGTTCCGCTTCACCGCGCTCGCGGTCACGCCGGGATCGACCTTGAAGCGCGAGGCCTCGATCACGGCGGTGCCGATCATGGTCCTGACCGAGATGCGGACCGGGACCATGACGTTGGTGCCGGCCACGGGAGCGAGCCAGGCGCTGATGTCCCTGTTCTCGGCCATGAACTTGGTGCTGGGCCGCAGCGCCCGGTGTCCGGCGATCGGGACATAGCGCGCCTGGCAGATCGCGACGGGGCCGCTATAGCCCTCCATCTTCATCTCGCGCGTGCCGGAATGGCTGAGCTTGATGTCGTAGCGCGCCGCGCCGTCGAAGATCTGCAGCGTGCGGTTGCAGGCGGCGTTGAGGCCGCCCTTTCCGCTCACCGGCATCAGGAAGGCGCTGAGCGGATCGACGATGTTGCGCCGGTGCGCGTCGGTGAGCGGCACGCGATCGGCCTTGGCGTCGATCGGCGGGGCGATCTCGACCGCCTGCACCGCGCCGCCGCCGATCGCCATGCGGACGGTGCGGCTCTCGCTGGAGCTGGCCGAGCTGATCGCGAAGGTCGCCGGCGAGGGCCTCGCCCCGCCGAGCGAGCCCTTGGCCTCGCCCGAGCCGCGCCCGCCGGTGAAGCCGCCGATCAGGCCGGTCAGCCTCGCCGCGACGTCGAGCGAGTAGCTGTCGGATTCGATGCCGCCGCTGAGGCTGGCGGTGCCGAGCGTCAGGCCGAGCAGGGAGACATCGTATTTCGCGTCGATCGAGGCCGCGCCGGCCGGGCAGACCAGGACGGCGGCAGCCAGCGCTCCGGCCAGGGACGATGCGATGGCGGATGTCATCCGTATTCTCCGGGCTGCGGGTCGGGCGTCTGGATGCCTTGCGAATCGGTCCGAATCGTGACCGGTTTCGGCCCGCTTGACGAGTGGCGGGAAGGTCACGCCCGAAACCGTCGCTCCCGCGGCCGTCGCGACGGCGCGATCGCAGAGTTGTTCTTGACGCGTCGGAACGGCTTGGGTATAGACCCGCCACTCAATTTGACCTCCGGCGCTGAGTTCCGGCACGTCGCGTGTCGGCTTTATCCGTTTGGCGCAACGGTTGCACTGCTCAAGGAAGAACGACATGGCCCGCCGTTGCGAACTGACCGGGAAGGGAACCCTGACCGGGCACCTCGTCAGCCACTCGAACCGCAAGACGAAGACGGTCTTCCGTCCCAACCTCGTCAACGTCACGCTGCAGTCCGATGCGCTGGGCCGTTCCGTGCGCCTGCGCGTCTCGGCCAATGCGCTGCGCACGGTCGATCATCGCGGCGGCCTCGACGCCTTCCTGGTCAAGGCTCCGGCAGCCGACCTCTCGACCGGCGCGCTGACCCTGAAGCGCGACATCGAGAAGAAGCTCGCCGCCGTCTGAGCGGGGTTCGTTTCGCTGGATTGAATGAAGCGGCCGCGAGGCCGCTTTTTTCGTGTCGGCCATCGGTCTGGCAGGCGCGATCAGCGGCGCGGGCGCGAACGGCGGGATGGCGACATGAAAAAGGCCGCTTGCGCGGCCCTCGTAAACCATTGATTTTATTGATGTCCTGGAGCGGGAGAAGGGATTCGAACCCTCGACCCCAACCTTGGCAAGCGATTTAGCGTATCGTCGTGGTATTGGGGCCGCTTTTGAGGCTGTCGTGTGGTAACGCACCAGTGCGAAAATCGACCTCTGGGAGCGATAATCAAACACGCAACCACGAGACGCTTGTGCAACGTCATCAAGGGGTACAACTGGAACCGCCGTGTAACCCGGATCCCTCAACAGCGCCGTGATCAATTGTTACGCGCCGCTCGCAGTGTTTTGCTTCCCTCGCGATTGACCGGCCGGAGGAGCCTGACATGGACCCGAAGAAGCTCGACAAGCTTATGACGTACGCCGAGGTCTCGGAGGAATTGGGCTTACCAGCTTTCAAATTTTATCGAGCTGCTAAGCGTGGCCTTATCCCAACCTACTCGCTCTTCAATTCGCGCAAATACGTCAAATTGCGCGACATTGTCGCCATCATTGAAAGCAGCAAGACGCCAATCACCGGGGACTAAAGACTAATGCGGGCCTGCCGCGTTCCCCATACACACCGGGCCTTTTTTCGAGACCGCCGTTTCGAGTCATTGCCGGACAACGGGCGCGTCGGATGAAGGCATCGACGCGGGCGCGACGATCTTGGCAATTGGCACTGTCTTCTCAGACCCGAGATAGACCGAAAGCGCCACCGCGAACAGGACGAAGCCGCTGAATACCTCCCAGATGGACAGAATTTTGGAAGACCATGCGGCGGGGTCGCTCTCACCGTAGCCGAGCGTCGTGATGATGGTGCTGCTCAGGTAGATCGCGTCAGCTAGGCTGGGCAGCGTCTTCTTGTATGCCTGCGCCGCTGGCCCGAACAAGCTTATCAGTAGAGTCTGCAATCCGAGGTACACAAACCCGAAGCAGCCGATCATTTCCAGATAGCTGACCGCGACGAACTTCAGCCGCTCAGGCGCGGTGAACGAGGTGGTTTGCGGTTCACCCCCGAGACGGCTCGTGGCATCCCTAAAGAAGGCGAACACGATCTCATTCGCCCTCCACAACGCGAAGACGCCCATCGCTATGACGATGCAAGGATTTATCGTTCCGAGCCGCTCAGCAATCAGGACTCCTACGACCGCAAATACGGTGATTGCCGCCGCGCCACGGCTCCACCATCGCAGAAGCGCCGTTTTGTCCGCCTTCGGCTTCCCCCGCTTAAGCCAGGTGATTAGGCAGTAGGTCGGGGAAAACAAGCAGAGCAAACCCCATGTGAAATGCGTCATCGGGATTTTTGCCTTCAGTTCGGCTTGAGGTTGGAGCGCGCAATGTAAAGTTCGTCAAAAATGCGGTCCGCTCCCCACGACTGAGCGGCGGTAAAAGCCAGCCTCCGCTTCTCGTCAGCATTTAATCGCACCGTGCCCGGCTTGTAGCCCAGGTCGTGTTCCCCTTCTGACCAAGCGTGTTGGAACAGCGTTTTGATTTGTAGTTCGAAAAAATCAGGCACATCAGATTTATTCATCTCAGGATCGATTACATCTGTTGGTGTTAAAAGAATATAATGACGACCAAAATAGCCGAACTCCCACTCTGATTCCGGCACCAGATCTTTAGCCTCAACAGCACGAAAATATTTCTCGATTATCCTAGCTACTGCCGCGACGTCCGAAAGGTAAAATGTAATGATCCTTGCACCGATCTGATCCTGGATCTGTGAGAGGGGGTCAGAATATTTCGGCCGGCCATCCGTGAGCTTCGCACTTTTGGCTACGAACCGATCGACTGACTTAGCGCGCGCCGCAATGCGGTCGATCCTTGGCACGTTGTGAAGGTGATCACGAATATGGTTCTCTATGCCGGTAGCAAGCCGTTGGAGCAAAGTATCGAATCGCTTCTGGTAAATCTCCCTGACAGTCACCGGGAAGTCTTGCCCAGTTTCTCGCTTACGATTCTGCCCTCAGTTGTGTAGCGTATCATCTTCTCTTCTCCGTCGACGGCTTGGCTGGCGAAGACCTCGTCAAACTCCTCCGTCGGAGCGGTCAAAATCCCGCCGTTATCGAGCTCAACAATACGGTAGGTCACGTGCCGCCCGAACTCAGCGGCGTCAAACTGAAATCGCTCATTGGCCAAATGCTTCATTTCGGAAAGGATGGCCGTCGCAGCGCCGACTGAAAGCCGGAGGCGCTGCACAAATTCGCGCGCTGTAAGCCTCTGTCCATCGTGCCCGCCTGCGAGTGTCACCGCCGCCACGATCTCGCTTTTCAGAGCTGTGGTTTCGGCTTTGCGGGCGGCATTACGGCACGCAATTGCAAGTCGACGGGTGCCCGTGGCGGAAGTGGTCAAAAAGTCCGAATCGAGAAAGTCATTGATCCAGTAACCAGACACGTTCACATCAACGTCGTTCATTTGCTTATCGATGGCACGTCCCTGCCAAAACCCCGTGTCAAACGACCGGTGTCGATAAAGGACAGCCTTGTAAGACTTCGCGCTTTTCATGAAGACGCGCTCCAGGAACTCGACGTTCAGATTGCCCCCATCCTGTTCCGCCAAAATCCCGCTGTCCGCAGGGAACCGCGATATAATCACCTTGCGGTCCAATCCCTCATTTCCAACGACAAGGAACAGCAGACCCATGCGCGAACGCTTGTCGGAGCAAGCCGCAAGTCGTTCAGCGATGTGACGACCCCTGGCCAGGTGAGGTGCACGGGCGTAAGCGATTAGCAAGTCGCGGCAATCATTATGCTGATCGCCATCGGGACGGTGGTTGAACGAGATAGCAACGTCGCATTCGTTGTCAGCTCGGTCGTAAACATCCCTTAGAAGTTGAAACATTTGGCCATTCAAAGCGATGGTTGACCCGCCAATGGGATCCGGATCTTCGACGCCCTTTGTCGGGTGGACGAGGAACGTGTGCATGTGGGTAATCGGCAAGGCTGCAGTCCGACTTGCGCCAATTCCGGCGAACGCTATCGTTCCCAGTGCGTGCGCTAGGATGGTTGGGAAGCGGTGTTTAAGCAACTCGCAAAATCGGACTCATGTCACGGTTGTTGGGATGCCCAGGCCCCGGGCCGTTGTCCGCATGATGGGCCGTACTGCGCTATCGTACTGTCCGCGCATACTCCTGATTGGGGCAACACCGCAGCTAGGCGCGCGGACGCACGAGACAACTGCTCTTCTGCCTTTTGAATTGTAAACGTCGAGCGCCTCCATCGGCAGCAACTATGGCTATGGCCGGTATACGATACGTGCGCCCTCCAGCACTCGTGACAAGGTCGTTCTAAAATGGGAAGACGTTACATCGGCAATTCTTGAATTCCCAATCAACCGAAATCCGATGTCAAAGCGACCTCCCCTGGCTGTCCTACTGCCCGAGAACGAACTGGTGCTTCGATGCGTGTTGAGGTCAATCATTGCGGCGCATCCGATCGACGGAGAAAGCGAAGCAACCAGGCTAAACGACGCCATTGCCGCATTGACTGGACGCCCCCGGCTGCCTGAACGTAAAGATCGCGACGAGTTATTAGGTTTGATAGCTTTCGAATATTCGGTCGCAAAGATCAACAATACGAGTGAAATTTCTTTAGCGTCGATTGCGGATAAATTGGTTAGTTTTTATCCTAATACTGCTGATTTATCTGAGAAGGAATCTATCTCCAGGGATCTCCAAAGAAAATTTGCGGCTTTCCGCAAACAACTCCTTGATAGGTACGGGTATGACGCCGAGTGGGACGATTCGGCTTTATTGCGGTCAGTTCGCATTATCATGAATGAACTGGAGAAGGCTGGCATTCCCGTTGACCGCTCTTTCCTGCCGCCGGGATATCGGCACGATGGAGCTAGAACCGAATCTAAATCCGATGCCATCAAGAAGGATATGTGAACACTGACGAGCTCCTTGTCATCGGAGCTTCTCATGGACCATCAACCACCCAGTCAAACCGAAAAGTTGCTGACCCTGACAGAGGCTGCCGACTGCGTTGGCGCCAAATACTGGCAGTTGCAGAGAGCCGTGAAGCGGGGGCTCATCCCGAGTTTCGCCCCCTTCAACTCGCGCAGGCTTCTGCGCCTGAGCGACGTGATCGCGCTCATCGAAGCCTCTCGTCAGGGAGGCCAGTGATGGCTGCGATTCCGGATGATAAAATCATCGTTATCTTCAACGAAGCTGATTCTGAAGCCTTCGTTGCGGATATGGCCGAATGGCTCTTCGACTGGCTCGAGGGTTTTGACAGCCACGAGGTCATCAACACGGCCGACGGCATAACGCTAGTACTGCCGAAAGAGCTTCTGGAGGGCAGCAAGCAGGTTCTTGAGTTTCGGAGGCCGAAACCATGAGCTTCATCGTTCAAGGGGAAAATCTCTACGAAAATCACCGGGGGCCTGCGCTTTCTGGGGTCAAAAAGATTTGTCCGACCCGGCAGCTCGAATTCGGCTTCGCCACTGACCCGCGTGAAAAATTTGAGGTGCTCCGCGTTGAAACCGGATCTGGCGTCTTCATCGAATTGCGGAGGAAACGCTCTTGAGCGCCTCCAGCATTTTCAAGAACTACGCGCAAATTTATGCCGGGCGGGGGTTCAAACCCCGCCCGGTGCCGACCGGGACCAAGCGCTCGGTTACGAATTGGCAGGTCATCGACGATGAGGTCGAGGCGGCGAAGGTTTCGAGCTGGGTCAGAAAGTACCCGGATTACGGCATAGCCCTGGCGATGGGCTCGGTCTTCTCAGATGGCTCGCGCCTCGGCGTGCTCGATATCGATGCCGAGGACGAGCGCTTTGTCCGGCTAGCACAGGCGCTGCTTGGGAATCCGACTTGCGCGCGCTTCGGCGCGCGGGGGCTCGCCATATTTGTGCGAGTGACTGCCGAGGACCCCAATCGGAACTTCGTGATCAAGCCCGCTGGTGGCGAGCCGATCAAGGTCGGCGAGCTTCTGGTTGATCGTAAGCTCTGCCTGATCCCGCCGACGATTCATCCAGACGGTAATCCCTATCGCTGGGTCGGCACAAGTTTGCTCGACGTCAACTATTCCGACCTCCCTTTGATCGAGGATTGAGATGCAACTGCGAAACCAAAACAAGGCGGTTAAGCTGGGCCTCCTCGACGCGATATTCTCGTCAGAGCTGATACCCCAGTTAATGACGGGCCGGGCTACTCACGCGCCCGCCCGTGATGTCATCGCTGGTATCGCCAGGTTCACCACTGACGTCGATTATATCAAGGCGATCATTAGCGCAGCCCTTCCGCATGACTATCGCGGAAACACGCTCGACGAGGTCAGCAAGATGGTGTCGGGCGCGGTGGCGAAGTCGTACGACAAGCCTAAGGCGCCTGCTTCAGCTGGCGAAAAAGCCATGGCGGCAATCGATCGCCGCAATCTTGAGGTGGTCACTGACCAGCAGCGGGAGCCCTTTTTGGGCATTCCGCAGCGCGACGGTGGCGTTATATTCGAGCCGTTGCGCTCGACGTCGGCGAAAGCCTTCATCCGTCTGATTGCCTACGAGGCATCCGGCAAGCCGATAAAACAGGACGCGTTGACCGAGCTGATCGACACCATGGAGGCAAAAGCCCTTTATGGCAGCCAACAGGTGCGCTTGCATCTGCGGTTCGGCAGGGATGGCGGCGCTATTGTCATCGACCCCGGTTGGGACACAGGCGAGCGCTTTATCATCAACGCGGGCGTCTGGCGTATCGGCCCGTGCGCGATAGTGAAGTTCAGGCGGGCGCCCGGCTTCGCCCCCATGCCTCGCCCTGGCAAGGCCGGAGGCCTCAAAAAGCTGATCGACCTGCTTGGGCTGACAGGCCGCAACGCGATCCTGTTCGTGGCCTTCCTCATGAATTGCATGCGGCCGGACGGTCCGTACATGTTCCTGTTGATCGAGGGCGAGCAGGGCAGTGGCAAGAGTCTGATGTCTCAGTTCATCCGCCGCATCGTCGATCCCAACACGACTCCGAAATCCCGCCTTCCGAAGAACGAACAGGAGCTGATGATCCTGGCGGGCGAGAACTTTCTTCTGATCTTCGACAACGCCTCGTCGATGCGCTGGGATATGTCCGACGCGCTTTGCGCTTTAGCAACGGGGTCGGGTTATAGCACCCGCAAATACTACACCGACAACGAGGCCCGGACGTTCAACTACGCCCGGCCAGTCAGCATCAACGGCATCGGACAGGTTGCCCACCGCCCAGATTTTCTCGAACGCTCTATCCAACTCCGGCTGACTAAAATGCCCGCCGGCAAGCGCTTGCCCGAAAAAGAGCTGGAGAAGCGGTTCGACGAGATCTTGCCAGACGTGCTTTTTGATCTGTTGGAGGCCTCGACTGTCGCGCTCGCGCGGATGAACGAGATCGAAGCCCCGACCGAGATCCGGATGGCCGACGCAGCGCATTGGGTCGTCGCTGCCGAGCCTGCGCTGGGTTTTGGGGAAGGCGAGGTTCTGGCAGCGCTGATCGACGATCAGAAGGAAACGATGGTGGATCACGCTCTGGGGGATCCCCTGGTGCTCGCGATCGTAGCGCACGCGCAACGCTCTCGCCTTGAGGGCAACGATAAGGGGTTCAATGGCACAGTGAAGGAGCTGCTCGACCACCTGACGAGCAACGCGGACGGGCGCAACGACCGCTGGTTGCCGCAGTCGCCATCTCAACTATCGACACAGATCCGTCGGTTGGCGCCGGCGCTCGCGACGGTGGGCGTCGAAATTGCCTATACGCGGCGCACCAGCCGGGGCCAGGAAATCTCGATTACGCTGGTGCCCAGCGGCATGTCGGCGGACATTGACGACAAAACTATCCGCCGCTCGGTGGCGGTCCAGCGAAAGGCCGGGAAAGTGTAGCCGGTGTAGGCCGTGTAGGCATATCCCCACCCTGATCCGTCAAAAAGTGGTGGTGGCCGGGCACCGCACCGCATGGGGCCGTGGCGGTAGGGGCTACACCGCCAGCACGGCCTACACTCGCGAGCTACGATTTCAACCTCGGCGAGGCAATAATGCGATGTATCGCAAGCCCCGCCGGGACGGCATTCAAGGCGTTTCCGAGATTTACTGGTTACGCCTCTGGTTACAGCTAAATACGCTCAAGATAATCCGCGAGCCGATGATTAATTGTGTCGGTTACTACGCCGTGATTTTCTGTGCGTTTTTTCAATCCGAGAGGACGTCATGGCCTTCAAATTAAACATCACAAAGCGCGTTCGCAAGCGTAAGCTGACATCGGGCGAGATTGTCAAACAGCTGCGCTACGTGCTCAATTACAATGAGCCGCACTCGGGTCAGCGTCGCCAGGAGTTTTTTGAGACCCTGCGCGCCGCCGAGGCTCGCCGCGCTGATCTCACGGCCAAGGTCATGTCGGACGCTTATGTCGACGAGCGGGCGGTGCCGACGGTCGGTGCCGCGATAGATCACTGGATCGCCGACCGCACCGGCAAGGTCAAAGCAAACACCCTCGTCGGCTACAAGGTCGTGGTTGAGCACATTCGCGGGCCGTATTTCGAAGGCAGCGCCAAGGACAAGCTGAAGTGGCGCGCGACGGGCAAGCTGCCCAAAGGCTGCCGTCTTGTGCCGATGCTCGGTGACATCAAGACTAGCGAGCTAACCACCGCCCGCATCCGCGTCTGGCATCGCGAGTTGACGGCGTTGTCGGGCCAGTACACCGCCAACCGCGCCAAATCGCATCTGATCTCGATCCTCTCGCTCAACGAGGAGGACTTTCGCGTTCGTGCACCGTCGATGCCGCGTGGCCTCGGCCGTAATCGCGTCAAGGTCAAGAAGGCCATCTTGGAGTCGTCCGAGATTGCCGCACTGGTCGAGGCGGCGCGCAATGACCCGGAGCACGGCATCTATTATGCCTTCCCCTTCCTTGCCGGCACGCGGCCTTCCGAGCAGCTCGGGCTGCTTTGGGAGGATGTCGACTTCGAGGCCGGCGCGATCCGCATCCGTCGCATCCAGGAGCGGACTGGCGAGCTGACGGGGATGACCAAGACGGAGGCGGGCATGCGCGACATCCCGATGGGCGCGATGCTGCGGGCGATGCTGCTAGAATGGCGCATCCGCTGCCCACGTTTGGGCAAGGAGCTTCATCGCGTCTTCCCGGGCCCCGGTCGCCTGCAGCCTTGGCCTAAAGAGGGTCGCACAGGCGGCGGCGGGCCGCTGCTCTACCAGAACTTCCGGCGTCGCTACTGGGAGCCGCCCTTCAAAGCGCTCGGGCTACCCTATGTCACCCCGCACTCGGCCCGGCACTCTTACATCTCGACGCTGCAGTCGGAGGGCATCGAGGTGGGGCTCGTCGCCAAGCTCGCCGGTCATGCCAACGCCACCGTCACGCTCGGGCACTACACCCAGGCTGTTCGGGGCGGCGCTGCCGCCGCCGCTGCGCTGGACCGGGCCTACGCCACCGTTAGGTAGAACGCATCCGCGACGGGGCAGGTAGAACGCGCTTGCCCTTCGTTGCCCTCAGGGCCCGCACGGCGACTGCGCTATGCCTTCTCGTGCCGCGTCGCCGACCGAAGCAAAATCTGCGTCGGGCGCAGGATCACTCTGTCTCGCGCAAAATTATGCGCCGCGTCTCCCCGTGTTCCCATCGATCCAGACACGGGGACGCGACGACATGGCATACGACATCTGGCAGGACGGGCGCAGGTTGGAGTGCGGCATCGCGATCGGCGAGGCGGCGCGGCTGTGCGAGCTCAACGACGCCGATATCGAGTGGGCGATCGAGGAGCACGGCCGCTGCGACGACGACAAGGGTCGCACGATCGTCGAGGCGGGCAGCACAGACCCGGGCCCCATCACCGAGGACATGCTGGAGGTGTGGGCGGCCGGATGAGCCCTCGCGCCCTCCATCATCGTATCGTCGCCCTCCTCGTAGAGGCGCGGCGATCACGGCGTATCACCCAGGCCGAGCTTGGTCGCCGCCTCGGGCGCTCGACGAGCTTCGTCTTCCGCGTCGAGGCAGGCGCGCGTCATCTCGATGTTGCCGAGTTCATCCTGATCGCACGCGCCATCGGCGTCGATCCCTACGAGCTGCTGCGGCAGGCCGACCTGGGCGCCTAGCAGCCCAGTGCCCCGCCGCCCGGCGTGGGTGCCGGTGGGCACTGCCATGCCCCAGCCGCCAGCGCCGCCGCTGGGTACGTACCCACGCCCCACGCGCTGGCCCCCGCACGCATGCTGCACGCGCCTGTAGGCGCCACGGGGGAGATGCCTCGCAACTCCCCCCGTCTCTCCGGGTGTTGTCGTTGGGGTCGGAGGGACCCAAAGACAAACGGCTATACCTCCGGGCCCCTATCTACGGAGTATTCCGGCGAGCTTACCGTCGCTGCGTCCCGGCTGCGATCAACGCCAGCCCGGTGCCGATATCGTCCATCCGGCGCGACGCTTCCATGTTCATCGCGACCGGCAGCATCGTGCGCAGGCACTCGGCGTGTTGAGGCGACGCCTCGCCGTACCCGGCTTGAAAGCAGACGAGCTTGGTCTTCGCCTCGGCAGCCTGCTGAACCGTCTGGCAGCCGCCGAGCAGAAGCCCGGCCAGCACCATTCCCAACATCCTGATCGCCATAATTCGTTGCTCCAGCAAAAAGCCGGAACGGAAACACGGCGAAAATCAGCGCACAATCATGGGCTGGCGGCCGAAATGAGCTGCGCGTCGAGGAACTTGCGGTCAGCGGTCTCGCGGACCGCATGGGCCGCGGCTGAAAGCGTCGCGTGGTGTCGCGTCTGGATCAGCAGCATGAACACGACGTGCGGTGTCCGAAACGCCCAGACGTCGGCATTCGTGGCAGTCACGCGCAAGAGATTGTCGGCCGTCTCGCGGATGAAGGCATCTCGGGGTTTCATAGGGAAGTGCTGGTAAATCAACAGGGAGTGGCCTGCTCGATAGGCCGCAGCGATCTCATCGAGATAAACGTACTTCGACGACTTCTTCCGCCCCATCGGCACGGCTTTGACCTCGAGGCCATTGTCGGGGTCGAAGAACACCAGATCCGTTTGGGCCATCGCTGAGCTGGCACGCCTAAACCAGAGCTGCCGCTCGAACAGGCGCTCCGGCACAATCTCGTTGAAGAACAAGGCATCCTTCAGCGCGCCGCTTGTTTCGACCATCATTAGCCGCTGGCCCCGCGGCACCTCGCGTAGGCGCGTCAGAACCGCAAACATCTCTGGGTCGTGCTGTTCCTGCTTCGGCTGATCGAGATAGCCGAGCTTGTTGCCATGCCCGCTATGGTCGTCGGGCGTCAGCATCCAGCACACGCCCAGCTTCAGCCCTGATCGTCCGAGCAGCCTCAGCAGCGCGTATTTCCGGTAGTCGTTGACGTCCCCGACATACTGCTCTTTCACGCGCCGCCCCCGAATCGCCGAACCGGGTGGCAGCATGATTGAATACCCTATTTTGGGGTATCCGAAATTCGGGTTTCTTTGGAGCGCCGGTCCACTCGCAATGGGCACCGGCCTTGGCTTCAACCCGCTCCGAACTCTACCAAGCCCTGCTCGCGGCGCTAATCCAAGCGCGCAAGGATGCCGGGCTGACCCAGGTCGAGCTGGCAGCTCGCATCGGGCAGCGGCAGACGTTCGTGTCGAAGTATGAGAAGGGCGAGCGGCGGCTCGACGTCGCGGAGTACATCACTATCGCGCGGGCGATCAGGGTAGAGCCATTTGCGATGATGAGGAAAGCCGAAGGGCGGGGATCATGCTGAGAATGGGCAGAACGTATGGCGCGGTTGCGCTTGCGATCTAAAGTTCTCCACCCTTATCGCGAAGCCATTCACGATGTGTCAGGTAGTTCGGAAGCACGCGGCTTACTTCGTGCCAAAACGCTGGTGAATGGTCCGCAACTTTAAGGTGGACCAATTCATGCACCACCACGTAGTCGATCATCTGTGGTGGCAGTTGCATCATCCGCCAGTGGAAGTTCAGTGTTCCGTCGGAGCTGCAGGAAGCCCATCTGAAACCCAGGTCCAAGACCTGCACGTATCGGGCGGGCTCGACCCCCACGATCCGCTTCCACCTGCTAACAGCATCGTTCAGGTAAGCGTGTGCTGCCCTCGTATAGTGCTCCGCTATTCGCTTATCGCCGGCTGCCACCTGCTCCCGGCGGAAAAGTAGCCGATCTCCTTCGAAGCGAACCGTGGGGGCGGGCGGCCCGGCGGGATCGACATCTATGAGCTTCAGCCGATAGTGTTTGCCGAGAAAATGGAACCCCTCGCCATCGACAAATTCCGGCCGACGGAAGACCGATTCACGACCGACGTCTTTATGGCTTGCAAGCTTCTGATGAACCCAAACCAGTCGAGTCCTGATCAGCTCGGCCGCCCGCCCAAGGTCGACATCTTTCGGGAGATGCGCCACCAACGAAGCGTCGCGCTCCACTGTCACGCCAACGGTCTTCCGACGCTCGCTGCGCTTCACGACAAACGTGAGGTCATCTACGCGGATGGTTTCTGTCATGCGGCGAACCCCGCGCGGGTCGCGCGAGCCACCCCCATGCAGTCAGTCGCAATCGCGTCCAACTCGGCGAATGGAAAGAGGTTGCAGCTGTCGAGTTGACGAAAAACCCACCGCCTGGCCTCTTCTTGCCCGATTGGATTATCCCAAAAGCCTGCTACAGCGGTCTCTTGCCGCAGATGCCGAACAATCTCCGACGCCAGTTCGGCAAGCTCGGCGTCCCGGTCGTCATTCCCGTATCGCATACGAAGAATGCCAAATATCGGTCCTTCTGTGTAAGGGTCGAGGCCATGATACGCGGCTGAAGTCGATGACGCCGCCAAGGCCTCATCGATGAGCTTCTGTAGCTGCCTCGCGATCTCGTTCCAGTCTTCCTGATGACTGGTCAGGATCCCCTCAAGCCTTTCGCTCAGGCTCTTAAACTTCGCCGGATCCTTGTCGAACGAAATCGAGATGTGGTGACGGAGAGCATTCTCCATGTCGGCCGCTTTGGCGAGGTCGGTCTTCTTGCGGGAAACCTTTGCTGCGAAGTTGGGATCGAGGATCTCAATGGGCGGGATTTTGGGATCAATGCCATGCGCCTCGATAAAGGCGTCGAGCATGGCTTGAACCTTGTGCGCCACTCCGCGAACATCCAGCGTACCGTCCCGATAAAGGTTCGCCGCAGCCTTTGCGATGAAGGCGAAGATCTTGACGTCTTTGGTGAACGGCCTCGCTTCGGGCCGCGGCATCAGCGTGTCGAACAAGCTGATGAGGCGCTTCACAAGAACCAGAAACTGCGCCCGGAACTTCTGATCCTTCAGCTTCCCGACGCATGCATCGACGTAGGCCTGCAGATCAGCCCCAAGGGTGATGCCTGCATCGGCAAAGTGCTGCACCACCGCATCGCGGGCCTGACGCAACTCAGGCAGCAGTTCCTCAGGCTTTCCGATGCCGCCTGTCAGATCACTCTGATCTTCGGCGTCATAGAGCGCCAGCGCGTCGGTCAGGTTCTTTCCGACTCCATAATAGTCGACGACAATCCCATACCGTTTCGCTTCTCCGGCTGTTCGATTGGTCCGGGCGATGGCCTGCAAAAGCTCAGCGCCCGCCATGGCGCGGTCGAGATACATCGCTTGTTCGACCTTTGCGTCGAAGCCCGTGAGCAGTTTGCTTTTCACAACGAGGATCGCGAGCCCGTCGCGGGAGAGCGGCTTCTTGAAGCGCTCGATCCGCTGCTTGGTCTCGGTCGCGCCACCCCATGCTTTCAGGTGGGGCAGATCGTTGTGGTCCACCGAAATGACAGCCGCAAACTCTAGGGCCTTGATCGTACCGATGTAAGGAAAGGCTGCGGCTAGGAATGCCACATCTCCACCAGCATTCTGAGCATCCTCGGGCGCGATATCCTTCAAGATGTCCGCAGCGCCCTCAATGGCGGCAAGGATCTCGTCGCGGGCGTCGTTCAGCGCATCGACATACTGGACTGCCAATTCCCTGCTGGAGGCAACAAGCTGCGCCTTCAGATCGTTGGGGAGAATGTTGACGATGTAGTGCCGGAGCACGTCGATGGCCTTGGCCTTCAGCGGGTCGGCGGCATTCAGAACGCGCGCGCGCGTCGCATAGCGATCCTTGATCGCCTCCCGCTCCTCAAACGACTTCCCAGCGAAGGTCGCATCGAACAGTCCATCCAGCGTGCCCTTGTCGGTCACATCGGCTTTCAGTTCGCGCCCCTCGTAAAGGATCTTTACGATCGCACCGTCCGCCTCAGCATCCCGAAGCAGGTAACGATCGATGTAGGTGCCGAAGATCTCCCGCGTCTTCTTCTTGTTCTTTTCCTCGATCGGGGTTCCGGTGAAGCCGATGCGCGCTGCGTTCGGCAGGGCGTCCAGAAGGTTCTGGTGCAGCCCGCTTGTGTGCGACCGGTGCGCCTCGTCGATGAGGACCAGAACGTCCTCGCTCTCGTTCAGGACGGGGAAGGCCTGTCGCTCGCCGATCTTTACAACCAGCTTGCCCGAACGCAGCTGGTCAGGCTTGGCGGGGAGGAGCACATCATTCTCCGGAGCCTGACGCTCGTCATTCTCGGCAGCGAATACGATTTCCTGCTCGTCGCCGCCGCCGTTCCGCTCTTGCAGCTTCTGGATCATCACGAACACCAGGTCGGGTTCCTGGCGGCCCAGCTGCGCTTTCGCGCCGTCGGCATTCCGCGCCACCCGCATGACCTGACCGGCGAGCTTCGCCGTCTTCGACAGCTGGTCCTCGAGATCGGTCCGGTCCGTGACCACGACCACCTTGAACCGCCGAAGCTCCGGGAGCGTCCGCAGTTTCTTGACCAGAAACACCATGGTCAGGCTCTTGCCCGACCCCTGGGTGTGCCAGATGATGCCGCCCCGGCGATCCGTCATGCCGTCCTGACGGCGCGTCTTGCCCTCGCGCAGCCGATTGAGCGCGATATGGACCGACCGGAACTGTTGATAGCGGGGCACGACCTTGATCCGAACCCCATCGTCCGTCGTCATGAAAACGGTGAACGATCGCATCGCATCGAGCAGATACGCTGGCCGCAGAAGACCTGCGGACAGCACCTCCTGCTGCACCAATTCCGTGCCGGGCGCCTTGCCGATCTCGCGGCAGACCTCGTCAATGGCGGCGCGCGTTTGCTCGATGCCGATCGGCTTGACCGCGCGCCACGGCAGGAAATCGTCGGGCCTGGCCGTGACGGAGCCGACGCGCGCGTCGTAGTAGTCCGTGGCGACCAGAAGCTGGTTCGTCCAGAACAGCCGCTCCGCCCCCTCATTCTTTTCGGGCACGCGGCGGTTGGCGTAGCGGCGCATCTGGTCGATGGCGGTGGCGATGGGGTCGGTGACGGCGGGGCTCTTGGCCTCGATCACCACCAGCGGCAGGCCGTTCACGAACAGCACCATGTCCGGCACGATAAAGCCCCGGTCGCCGCTTGCCCCGGGCGGGTCCACGCGGAACTGGTTCACGGCGACGAACTCGTTCTCGTCGCCCGGCTCGAAGCCAATGAAGCGCACGCGGCGTTCGTGCTCTCCATCGGGACCAGAGACATTGACGCCGCGCACGATCTTGTCGTGCAGTTCCTCGTTGATCGCGATGAAGTCCCTCGCGGTCGGGCGTTCGAGCTGCGAGATCGCCTGTTCGATGCGGCGATCGTCCAGCCATTCGGACCCATCGTCGTTGAGGTTCAGGCGGCGCAGCGCGGCCTCAAGCCGGACGCGCAGCAGCGTCTGCTGAAAATTGGTGCGGCCAAGCAGGTTATAGTCCTTGCGGCCGCTGGCCGCGTCTTCGTCAGCACCCTCGACATGGGTCCAGCCCATGACGCCGAGCTGGCGCAGCAGCGGGCGCTCGACCACGTTCAATTCATCCAGGCGGTCGATCTGGCTCACTCGGCCGCCTCCCGAATGGCAGCGACGGGCTGGCGGCCACTGAGGAGATCATCGCGCAACCCCTCGCGAAGCGCCGCCAGCTTGGCGCGCTCGCGACGGTGATCCTCGATCGCAGCAGAAACACCGCTCACGCGTTCAATGATGGCGCGTTGTTCGTCCAAGGTATCCGGCACGGCGATGATGGCCCGCCGGAGGTTTGTTGGATTGATATTGACCTGCTGGACACCCGGCGTCGCGAACTGCCGGATCGCGCGCTGGACTGGAGCCCAGTTCAGCCAGAGGTGCAGGAACTCGGGCAGCAATTTGTCACCACAGTGAAGCCGCACGAGATAGGACGCGAATGCGGGGCCTGGTTCGTCGTGCCGCCAGATGGCGGCCTTGCCCACATGCTCCCAGCTGTTGGTGCGGTTGAACAGCACATCGTCGCGCTGCACCCGGAACCGCTCAACCGCATGCGCCGGCGCATACTTCAGATCGGCCAGATCAAACTCACCGTCCTGGATGTTGTTCATCCGCAGGACGGGGATGCCCATGCTGCTGTCGCCTAATGAGAGATTGGTGCCGTACTCCGCACCTACGACGAAGCGCCCCAGGTTCGCGACTTTCCATGTCGCCGGGCGTGGGCCGACCACTGTCTTGACCAGTGCAGACGACACGCGGGGTGAGCCGTCATCTGCCACGCCACGCGTGAGCAAGTCGTCGATCAGACCGACGCGAACTGTCCGCAATTTCTGAATCAGTGCATCGGCTTCGAGGATGGCGTCGTCGAGCGCATCAAGAATGTCGGCGATTAGCTTCTGATTTCGAAGCTCAGATGGCGCAAAGACCTCGATCCCGGAAAGCGTCTTCCAAGATGTCCGTGGCATCCGAGTGCCTTCAGTCATCCTTTCCGCATCGAAAAAGACCTTCTCGGACCGCAGAACGTGACCGGCGAAAGAGGGGTCAATTCCGGGCCGTGGACGAAGCACGAGAATCTCTGTCGACCCCAAACCGTCGATGGGAGCCAACACGCTCTTGCGGAGATTCGGCCTAAGCTTGCCGAACAGAATGTCACCTTGGCGATAGCGAACGCACATCCCGCGAATGGCTTCGCTTCCGCCTGCCATTTCGATCCGGATGGCTCGCTCTGGAATGTGCTCAAGGCCAATGTAAGGCTCAGACTTCGCAGGGTCTGCGACCTGCTTGTCCGCGATGAGCTCCACAAGGTCCGATATGACGGCTCTAGCCATACCGAAGTTCCTTCAGGTAGCGGTCCAGAAGCGTCGTTGCATCAGTCCTTCGCCCCTCGATGTGCTTGAGGCTGACCCGATACTTGTCCCAGAGGCGCTCCAGACCGGATACCAAGGTCCCCACACGACGCGCACGGGCACGCTCCAGCCGCTCGAACAGCCGCTCGCGGTCGATGGCGAGCACCAGTTCGCGACAATCCTCGTCATGGAGTTCGGCCCGCGCTGCGGTCAGCCGCTCGACAAAAGCCGCCTTCAGCCGCCGCAGCGTGGTACGCGCCGCCTTCAACTCCTCCTTGATCGCTTCATAGGGGGCGAGCATCGCATCAATGGTCTCCGCCTCCTCAACCAGCGGCGCGAGGCGGCGATTGAGGTCGGCAAGTTCGGCCTCGACCTCCCGCACGTTCATGCCCTGCGCCCGCATCCAGTCGATGGAGCCCTTGGACGGTTTTCCGGCGGGTGTGGTCTTCACCAGCTCCTTGCGGCGCTTGTCGTCCTCGCCCATTTCGGCGCGCAGGTCCTTGCGGCGCTTCTCCAGCACCTTGGGCAGCGTGGCGCCGTCCTCCGCCCCGTCCATCCAGTCCTCGGCACCTTCGACAACGTCACCGCTTTCCCAGGCGTCCTTTTCGGCCTTGATGCGTTCCACCTCGGCTTGTGCTGCGGAAAGCTGCGTCACATAGTCGGCCATCCGGTGCCGCACGAAGGGATGGGCGAGCAGTTCCCCCAGCGTCACCTTCACGGTCTTCTTGACGTCGCTGTCCTCGTCGTCGTCGGCCTCTTCGTCTTCAAGCGCGGACCGCAGCGTTTCGACCCAGCCGTCGACAAGCTCGGCGAACCCGTTCTCGACGATGACGCGGAGTTCGTAGCGGATTTCGTCCCACCAGCCCGCGATGGCGCCCATCAGCGCATAGCGATCGACGCAGCCCACCGACAGCATCGCCGGCTCGAAACTGTCGAGCAGCTCCCGGCGCAGCGGCATGAGGCGCTTGGTGTTTGGCAGGTCTGCCAGCCCGGTCTGCGCCGAAGCCCACCACGCATCAAAAGCTCCCAACATCTCTCCGGCCTGGGCGGCGACGCCAGCATCGGTTTCCACCAAGGCACGGATGTCGGCCCGCTTCGCCACGGTGGGGGCGAATTCGGCGTAATCGGAATCGCGGTCGGAAAACGGCGCGCCAACGTCGAAACCCTGCGCCATCGCCAACGGGCGGATGGCTTCGATCTCGCGCTTCGGCACGCCGCCATGAAGGTGCGCGCGCACATCGTGCGGCTCTGGCGGCGGGCTGCTGTCGGCGTAGCGACGGATGTTCAGGTTTCCGGCTTCGTCTTCGATGATGGCCTTGTTGTCGACCACGGCCGCGAAGCCGGGCACATCAGCGAAGGCATCATAGGCGCTGATGATCTTCTCGATGTGCTCCGGATCGATGAAGTTCTGCGCACGGCCTTCGCGATACTCGCGGTCGGCGTTGATGAAAAGCACCTTGCCCTTGTGCGCATCGGGTTTGCCGCCCGGATGGCGCATCACCAGCACACAGGCCGGGATGCCGGTGCCATAGAAGAGATTTTGGGGCAGTCCGATGACCGCCTCGATACAGTCGTCCTTGAGGAGCGCGATCCTGATCTTCTTCTCTTCGCCACCACGGAACAGCACGCCGTGGGGCATCACGACCGCCATCTTGCCGTTCTGCTTGAGGCTTGCCAGCATGTGCTGCGCGAACATCAGGTCGGCCTTCTTGCCCGTCGTCGGGCACCAGCCGAAGCGAAAACGGTCGCCGAACTGGATGCCGCGCTTGGTGTAATTCTGGCTGAAAGGCGGGTTGGCGATCACCCGGTCGAAGCGCATCAGGCGGCCATCCTCGATGTGCTTCGGTTCGAGCAGCGTGTCGCCATTCCGGATGTCGGCGTCGGGAACGCCATGCAGCAACAGGTTCATCCGGCAAATCGCCCAGACCGCCCCGTTGTCTTCCTGCCCATAGAGGCGGAGCCGCGGCCCTCCGTGCTGCAGGGCGTGCTCGTTCCCCTGGTTGAGCATGCCGCCGCTGCCACAGGTTGGGTCATAGAGCGACGTGCCACCCTGCGGGTCGAGGATCCGCACCATGAGCTGCACGACCCCTCTTGGGGTGTAGAACTCGCCAGCCTTCTTGCCGGCAGAGTCAGCAAATTCGCTGATGAGATACTCGTAGGCAGCACCGAGCAGGTCCGGAAACTCGAAATCCTCATCCAGAAGTCGGTACTTGTTGAAGTGGCTGATAAGCCGCCGCCACTTCTCTTCGGGGATTTCTGAATCACCGACCTTCCGGGCGAAATTTATGTGGCCTAAGACACCATTCAGCGATTGGTGATTTGCGTTTTGTAGCCCCTCCAAAGCCTTATGTAGCTCGTTAGCAACGTTGGAATGGACGTCGTTCAGCAACCGCCCCCATTTGGCGACTGTGGGAACGAAGAACGTCTTTTCGTATGAGGAGGGATGATCGGCCCTTTGGAGCGCCTGCTCGTTCGTCCGGCCCTGCGCAATTTGCACCTTGATGATCCTGTCGCGCTGCTGCTCGAACACATCAGAGCATCGCTTCAGGAACAAAATGCCGAAAATGTACTCTTTGAACTCCGACGCATCCATTTTGCCGCGAAGGATGTCGGCTGCGGCGAAGAGGTGACGCTCGAGTTTCTCAAGAGTGAGTTTAGGCATCGAGTTATCTACCGCCTCAAAAACACTCAGAAGAACCGCAGGAAGTCGTAGCAGCGGCCGCTGGATATCTGCTTCGCTTGAATCAAACTACGAGGACGTTGTCGAGCCTGGTTGGCCAGGAGTTTGGCTTGAGGCGCAGGCTGTCAAAAGCGGGTTTTTGCATAAACAGCAAGGGTGAACCTGCGTGTAACCACACGGTAACCGACGGATTCCGAAGCGGCCCAAAAGTGGCTCTGAAATCGCAAGCCTTGAACGCAAAAAGCGCCGGGAAACCCGACGCTCGCGAACGTTCTGGCGATGTGATGTCCTGGAGCGGGAGAAGGGATTCGAACCCTCGACCCCAACCTTGGCAAGGTTGTGCTCTACCCCTGAGCTACTCCCGCATCAGGACATGCCGCAGCCGTTTCCGGCGCGAGGCCGGCTTATT
>JAESGM010000533.1_pt1 | contig 25719 bp, 25 predicted proteins | sample 9269721 | NCBI WGS metagenome assembly JAESGM01 (sample SAMN15720920, study PRJNA650825) | algae metagenome | isolation source: Komarekiella atlantica HA4396-MV6 and co-occurring heterotrophs from... | place: USA: Theobald House, Kauai, HI | collected 2009-07-29 | reverse complement strand
CTCCTGATCGCGTCGAGACGATCGCGCGTCTGTTGCGCAATGAGGTTCGCAAGATAGAAAAGACGCTGCGCGCGTCCGAGTCTTGAATTGGCGACCTCGCCGGCTCTGTTCGTGGAGACGTAGCTGGCTGCGCTCTCGCCCAAAGGTGAAGGAATGCGATCCACGCCCAGCCGACCTGCTCGAGACCGACGAGATGTCGAGCTGCGAGAGCGACAGGATGATGTCCATCGGCATGCTGCGAATTGATTGATCTTCCCCGCACGAAGAACGTGCCGAACATCATTCCTCCCGCCGTGCGAAGGCCCCGCTCGTGCAGAGGAACGCGGCCTTTACGAACATGACAAGGCTCCGACCCGCAAAGGGCAGATAATGCGGAGTCAGGCCTCTTTTCACGGCATCCGCATTTCGAGTGTGAGCCAGCTCACATTCGGATCCGCCGCCGGACCCTATCAATGACGGTGCAACTCCAGCGTTTGGGAAGCACCGATGCAACGCAACTCCGTTCAGCCCGCGACCCCGGTTCCGGACCACGTCATTGACCGCCAAAGCTATCTGGCGATCGCATTCCTGCTCGTGCTGGCGGGACTGGTGTTCACCATTTCCGGGGGCATGCGCTTTGTAGCGCAGCCGAATTGCCAGTTGCAGTCACCCTGGCTGCGCATGCAGCCCGGCTTTGAGGCGACGGCGACAAGCCGCGGCGGGGCGCCCTGCGTGATATCCGCGAGAAACACCCACGCCAATGCCGAGGCGCTCGAAATCATCACGCCCCCACGCAACGGCCGTGTCGACATGCGCGGAAAGACCGGTCTGGTCTATGTGCCCAACGCGCAGTTCCGCGGCCAGGACTCTTTCAATTTCAGGGTCCTGCAGAGGAATGCACCCGACAGTGAGGCCGACGTCGTCAACCTGAAAATCAACGTGGATTGGTGAGAACCATGCCAAAATATTATTTCGATCTTATGGGCAAACACGTCATGCGCGATCGCGCCGGCGTGGAATTTTCCAGCGACGCCGCCGCATCCCGGGAAGCGATCCTGCGTGGCACCGACCACCGCCACCCAGAGGCGTGCTTTTACAGCGATTTCGAGTCGATCCTGGTGCGCGGCACGGGCGGTGCCATCATCTGTGCTGCGCCGATCCGCTACAGAAAAAGGCTGGCGGAAGCGCCACCGCATCTCTGAAGCGAACAGGCGGGGCTAGAATTCCTTCCAGTCATTCGGATCGTCCGCCAGCGCGGTCGCTCCCGCTGTGCGGCCCGCCGCCTTCGCAACCCGCGTCGGCCGCACCACCGGCGCTTTCGGCTTGGCAGGTTCGGCGGCTCGAGATGCGGCAACCGGCACCGTCTCGCCGATCCGGAACAGATTGACCCGCTCGCTCATCGAGCCCTGCTGATCCTCCAGCGTCTTGGCCGTGGCGGCGTTTTCCTCAACCAGCGCCGAGTTCTGCTGCGTGGCTTCGTCCATCTGATGCAACGCCTTGGTCACCTGGTCGAGGCCGGATGCCTGTTCGCTGCTCGCGTTGGCGATTTCAGAAACGATATCGGCGACCTGCCGGATCGAACCCACGATCTCGTTCAGGGCCGTGCCGGCTCTGTTGACCAGATCGACGCCGTCGCGGACCTGCCCCGAGGAGTTGACGATCAGGTCCTTGATGTCCTTCGCCGCCTGCGACGAACGTTGCGCCAGGCTGCGAACCTCCGAAGCGACGACCGCAAAGCCGCGTCCAGCCTCGCCAGCGCGCGCAGCCTCGACCGCGGCGTTCAGCGCCAGAAGGTTGGTCTGGCGTGCAATCTCGTCGATCACGCTGATGATGTCGGAAATCTTGCTGGACGAATCCTCGATTCGCGCCATCGCCGAAACCGCCTCGGATACGACCTTGCCGCCGCGCTCCGCCACGTCCCACGTGCCCTTGGTCAGGGTATTGGCGTGCTGGGCATTTTCGGCATTCCGCTTCACGGTGACGGAGATTTCCTCCATCGAGGCCGAGGTTTCCTCGAGGCTCGCAGCCTGCTCTTCGGTGCGCTGCGAGAGATCGGTCGTGCTGGTCGAGATTTCCGCCGCCGCGTTGGAAACCTCACGCGTCGCTTCGGCGATCGCGCGAATGGTTTCATGCAGGCCGGAAATCGCCGAATTGAAATCGTCCCGGATCTGCGTGTAGGCCTCGGGGAAATCGTCCGGCAGGCGGAAGGTCAGATCGCCTTCCGACAGCTTGCCGAGTCCCTCGCCCAGCGCCTGCATGGCCTGCGCCTGCTCGGCGGCGGTTCTTGCACGCTCATCCGACAGCTTCCGCTGCTGCTCGGCTTCGGCCTTCTGCCGCTCGAGCGCTTCGTCCGCTTCACGGCGAGCCTTTTCGACCGCTAGAATTTTGAAGGCCTCGACAGAATTTGCCACATCGCCGATTTCATCCTTGCGATGCAGCCCCGGCAGCACCACGTCGAAATCGCCGCCGGCCAGCTTCTGCATGGCGGACTGAATGGTGCGCAGCGGTCCGGTGACACGGAACGACACGACCCACATCATGACAATCGTCAGGACGGTCGCGACCGCGAGCACGCTGAGCTGAATCGTCAGATGAGAGACTGCGGCGGCGTAATTACTGTCTGCGGTCTCCTTTGCCACATCGAGAGCGGCATCGGCCACACCTTGCAACGACACCAGCTTGGCCACCTGCATGGGGGTCCATTCGTCGGCCTTGACGCTGATATACTCGTCAGCCGCGATCGAGCGCATCAGCTTCAGGCGCGCATCGGTGAACTCCTTGGCGTAAAATTCACGTGTCGCCTTGTCTATCGCCTCCTTGAAGCGCGCCGGCATCGGCAGGTTGCCGGCGATGTCGTTCAGCACCGCCCACGCCGCGTCTCCCTTCGCAATGTGCTCGAAATAGACCCGCATCGGCTCGTTCGGGAGCTTGTGGCCCGCCAGACCGTTGGCCACCATCACTTGGGCGTCACCCGCCGCATTGCGTGCCATCCAGGCAAGCTGCTTGATGATCAGCAGCTGGTCGACGAACGCATCGTCGCGATTGACCAGCCGGGTCAACTGCTCCGTCGCGGCATCCAGCGCATTCAACAGGTCGTTTGCGGTCTTGAAATGCTCCTGCGCAAGTCCAGCGCGCCGCGATGCTTTCGGCAGCTTCACCGCAGCCTCGGTCTCGGCGTTCAGTTGCGCCAGCTTCTTCAGGCCTTCGGCAAGCTGCGGATAGGTGGTCTGCTTCTCGGGCCAGTCTAGCTTTGCCAGTCCCGTCAACGCGGCCGTCAACGCGGGGATTTCAGCGGCACGCACCTCTTGCGTCTGCTTGGTCAGGGACTGCATTGGCGCGTCCCCGTTCATGGCCCGCAGGGTCGTCGAACGGTCGACCCGCAGATTGTGCTGGGTGGTGAAAAGATTGCCCGAGACTTCGACGACCTGGGCGATGCGCTCGGCTGTCCTCAGCTTGGTCCAGGAACTCCAGGCGCCCAACGCCAGCACGACGACAACAATTGCGCCGAGTGTACCGATGACCGCCTTCAGGATGAGGTTGACCGAAAGCCGATTGAGCATGGAAGACCCCGATTGCCGATTCGAGGTCTTTTTCTACCGGCGAAATGTAAACCCGGCGTTTAGCTGTATTGCGCGCGCATCAATACACGACTGCATTCGAAGTATAGCTACCCAATACAATTCGCATCTTGGATATGTTGTTTGTCTGCCTAACGATTGCGCATCGCTTGCTAGAAGAGATCGAAATATTCCTTCTGTTCCCAGCGCGTCACATCCTGCGTGTCGGACTTCTCTTCGGTACGGTAGCGCGCGATCTCCGCATCCTTGATGGCCAAATAATAGTCAACAAAGCCGTCACCAAATCCCTCGCGGAAACAGGCGCTGCGGCGCAACGAGTCAAGCGCCTCGCCAAGCGACGTGGGCATTCGTTCAGCTTCAACTTCGTATGGCGTATCCGCCGAGGGTCCCGGCTCGAGCCGCCTTTGCACACCATCCAGCCCGGTCACGATTTGCGACGCCATGTACAAATAAGGATTGGCGGCAGGTTCCCCGATCCGGTTTTCCAGATGCGTCGCCGGATCGCCAGGTCGTCCAAGAACGCGGACCATGACGCCGCGATTGTCCCGGCCCCAGATCACGCGATCGGGCGCCAGCGCGTAGGCGCGATAGCGCTTGTAGCCGTTCAGAGTGGGCGTGGTGAATGCGGCGGCAGCTCTGGCGTTGGCGAGCAAACCGGCGAGGTACGATTGGCCGAACGGCGACAGCGCATGCCCGCCATCGTTCGACACAAACACATTCTTCTGCGTCTTGGAATCCAGCAGCGATTGATGCAGATGCCAGCCGCTGGAGAAAATATTCGGCAATCCCGGCCGGCACATGAATGTGCAATGCAGACCCTGTCGGCGTGCAATCTGCTTCATGGCGCTGCGGAACAGCACCATCATGTCGGCAGCCTGCAGATCCAGGACCGGCCGAAACGTGAATTCGCACTGGCTCGGGCCGAGTTCGACTTCCATGGATCGGAACGGCAATCCAAGCGCCGAAACGGCTTTCCAGAACGGCTCGAGCACCGGCTCGATCTGGTCCGAGCGCGCCTCGGTGAGAAGCTGGAAGCCCTGATGGATGAAACTCACCTCCGGCGGTTCGCTCGGCCAAGTGCAATCGGCCGGTGCGAGCTTCGGATTCTCCAGCTTGAAGAGATGAAACTCGACTTCGAGGCCGACGAGAAAGTCGTAACCCGCGCCGGAAAGGCGAGACAGCACAGTGCGATACAAATGCCGGGTGGAGAACGGGACGGGTTTGCCGTTCGGAAAATAGATGTCGCACAGAAGCCAGCCGGTATTCGGCGCCCAGGGCAGGACGCGGAATGTCGCCGGATCCGCGATCATCAGGAAATCGCCGGCGCCTTCCATTTCCGGCATGCCGAAGCCGCCGCCGGGCGTAAACACAGGAAATACAGTGCGATGCGACGTGTCCTTGGCGAGCAGCGTCGAGGTCATGGCGACGCCGTCGCGCATCAGCTTGACGGCGTCCTCCGCCACGACCGTCTTGCCGCGCAGGATGCCGTGCTGATCGGGAAAGGAGAAGCGCACAAGCTCAAGCTTGCGCGAAACAATCTCTTTCCCGACCTCCTCGGCGATCCTCGCCTGCTCCTCCGACCAAAGACCGTGTCTTTCGACAAAACTTCCGGTCACGTTCTTTCCGGACGAGCGCTGGTCGTGCGAGGACATCAGCATGCTCCGAGGGCAACGGCCATCAATGGCCGGCCCAGGAATTTTTCCGACGCTTTTCCTCCGCCGTGCGCCAATAGCCCTGCCAGTCGGCGGCCGGTCCGATGCCGTCGATCGCCGCGGGCCCGGTGATTTTTCCGGCCGCTTCCGGATCGAGCACCATCAGCAATTTCCCGTCTTCTGTGCCGGCCCTGGCAATGGCCTCGCGCAGCATGCGGCGATAGGCGGTGATCGCCTTGTCCGACTGGCCGAGATGCTCCTGCGTGCGGTCCTGGACTTCACCCATCGACTCGCACGCCCATTGATCGTGCACGTTGATGTCGGCGCCCATGCCGGTATAGGTCTCGTGCTCCTGCTCGTGCGGATCGAAACCGTAATCGTTGCGCTTGTTCTTGCGCGGGATGTAATCCGGCAATTCGTAAAGCTCGAGGCGCTGACGGCGCATCTCGTCCTTGTCCACCGGACCGCCGAAGCTGGTGAAGATCGCGTACCAGTAATGCTTGGTGTCATCGACCGGCACATGCCATTGCGTGATGGTCATGTCGCTCGACATCGGAATGGTGAACGAATTCGGGAAGACCAGATTGGTGACGCGCACGTGCATGCGTGCGTCGTTGATCTGCCGCAGCGTCATCAGCCGCAGTCCGAACTCGGTATGCTCGACCTCGATGCGCGGGCGCGGAAACTCGCGCATGACCTTCGTCATCGGCATGTCGGAATCGACGGAGTGGTCGCGGAACAGCTTGCCGTAACCCTTGTTCGGATCCTCATCCTCGAAGAAGCGATGCAGGAACGAGGTGTGCGCGGGATCGATGCCCACTTCGAGCGATTGCAGCCAGTTGCACTCGATCAGTCCCTTGAACGCGAAGGTGTGCGTCTTCGGGGCGATGAAGCAATCCGTGTCGGGCAGCGCCGGCGGTTCGCCCGGTCCGAGATAGGCGAACAGGATGCCGCTCTTCTCCACCACGGGATAGGATGTCTGCCTGATATTGGCGCAGAGATTGCTGCCGTCCGGCTCCGCCGGAGTCTCGAGACACTTTCCGTCGACGTCGAACTTCCAGCCGTGAAAGGCGCAGCGCAGGCCATCGGCTTCCAGACGGCCGAATGCGAGATCGGTGCCGCGATGCGGACAGGAGCGGCCGAGCAATCCATAGCGGCCATTACCGTCCTTGAAGATCACGAGATTCTCGCCAAGCAGCTTCACTGGCTTGATCGGCCGGTTGCCGGACAATTCATCGACCAATGCGGCGGGCTGCCAGTAACGGCGCAGCAGGTTTCCCGCGCCGGTGCCTTTACCCGTGCGGGTGATGAGACTGTTCTGTTCTGCGCTCAGCATGGAAAGCTCCGTTCGCTCAGGGCGGTCGCGGCGAGTTTATACAATTGCCAGAGAATGCAAATGTCCCGACGCCTGCGAGCGAAATCCGCCATCCAAAAGCGAAACGGCCGGGCAAGCCCGGCCGCTTTTTCATGCAGTGACGCCGCTCAGGACCATCCGACCGCTGCACGCCGGCGCATATAGGCCTCGCGCCGGCCGCGCAGGCGTTCCGCCATGGTGCGGGCTTCGTCGAGGGTGGTCGCCGCGCAGGTGCGATATTCGAGCTCGTCGCTGCGATAGCTGGGTCGCTTGCGCGCGAACAGCAACCGCAATCCCGACGCCTGTCGCGGCAGCAGCATGGCAAGGCTTTGCGCGACATTGGAGGAATGCGCGAAGGCGATCTGTTCGCCCGTACCGGTGTGGCGGACCTCAAAGACCCCCGGTCCGATCGGGGCGTCGACATGTCCCCCATGATCCGGATTGGGGAAAGGTTTCCAGTTGACCCAGGAGCTGACCATACTCTTTTTCCTTACCGTTTCGAGCCTGCCCCTATCCCATCTGTGGCGGCGATTTGTGACCCAAACCAACGCCGTGCAAGGCCAAGCGTTCCCGGCCAGCGCAAATCTCTGTGATTTGAAGAGGTTGGACTGAGGGCGGTCCGCTTACCCGATCCTCACCGGCCGGGCAAGACCAAGACTTTCGGCTTAGGCGGCAGGGTGCTCTTGGACAGCACGATCGACGGCGTCTCGTTGGTTTCGACGTCGTACTTGTCGCGCATCCGGTCGAGGAAACGATTTAAGGTAAACACGCTGAAATAGTGCATGGGGATGATGACTGGCGCTTTCAGGCTGTCCAGCACTTCGACCATCCCTTCGAGATCGAGCGTCGCCCCGCCATCCACCGGCACCATCACCGCATCGAGCCGGCCGATCTCGTTCACCTGCTGCGCCGTCAGCGTGTGATGCAGATGCCCGAGATGCGCGATGCAGAGGTTCGCCACCTCGAAAATGAAGATCGAATTGCCGTGCTGCTGGGTGCCGCCACCGTAATCACGGATATTGGTCGGCACATTGCGCACGCGCACATCCTTGATCTGCGCATCGTGCCGCACGGGCTTGCCGTATTCGCTGGCCCAGCCGCGCAGGACATGGGCGATGCCGGCTTCCGGGCTGTCGGTGTAATGCGTCGAATGCGCGCGATTCATCGTGACCACATCCGGCAGCACCGGCGGCTTGACGTAGTCGTTGTAATCGGTGGCGACCCGGACGAGACGGGGGCTTTCGAGCAGGAAAGTCGAATGCCCGATATAGGTGATGCGGACCTGATCGGACGACAGGGCGGCGAGACGCCACGATGCCGGCATGACGCGGAAGGACGGCGCCGCGACCAGACCGGGGCAATTCTCCATCGTGTCGGGTACGGGTGGCTTGGCCTGCACGCGCTCGAAGGCCGCCCCCGGTTCAGGGAGGAAAACCAGCATTGCCGCCGCGATAGCGAACTGGCTCAACAGTCTCATCAAGCCGCTCCGGTCGATGTCAGGAAAATATGACACGGATCGGGAGGGGCGGCCACATCACGAGATTGGTAGCTCGTGTCCCGACTGGGAGCGCACAAAAACAAAGCGGCGCCCTTTTTGGCGCCGCCTACACGGACCGACCAGCATTCGTTCAGTTCAGCGTGACGAGACGATAATGCCCTTGGGCGTCACCACCACCCAGCGGCCGTCCTGACGGCGGATCGTCTGAACACGACCAAGGCCGGGCAGGTTGGCACCCGGCACAACTTCATAGAGACCGTAACGGCTCTCGACCATCGCCGCGCCGTCATAGACCTCGCGCAGCACCCAGCCGGAGACCACCGACGGCTTGTCCTGCTGCTTCGGGACAATCGAGCCGGTGACTTCCGGGTCGGCGGGCGCCGGCGCGGCCACAGCCTTGCGTTCCAGCTTCTCGACCGCGTCGGCGAGACGCGCGATCTTCGCGGCCGGCTCCCCCTGCGCCTTTTCGCTCTTCTCGACGCGCTCGGCGATGCGGGCGTACTGAGCGGCGGAATTCTTCGCCATGTTGTCGATGCTTGCTTTCAGCGCAGCGATGTCGGCGGACAATCTTGCAACGGCGTCCTTCTCCGTGCTGGCAATAACCGTCGCGACAGGATCCACCGGTGGCTTGACGAACGCGACCGCGGCCCAGGCGCCCACCATCGAACCGATCGCCGCCGAGATCGCAATGGACGCGGCGAGCACGCTGGCGCGGCTCAGTCGCGGACGCGCGGCAAGCGCATTCCAGATCGAAGCGCCAATGGACATGCAGGTGCGCTTGAGGTTTGTGAAGATCGAACTCTTCGGCGCGGCGGCCTCTGCTTCCGGCGTTTCGACAGGCGACGCGGCAACGGGCTCGGCAGCATCCGCCTTGACGGCGGCGTCATTACTCAGGGGCGTATCCATCACAGACTCCGACTGAAGAACGTTTCTTCATCAATCGGTAACCATGAGCCCTTACATTTCCCTTAACGCTGCGCCTTTTACCTCTTCACGCGCGCGTTACAGCAGCCCGTTTTCCTGCGCCAGATCCTTCAGCGAACGTTCGGGGCGCGCGCCGATATGCTGGATCACCTCAGCGGCCGCGAGTGCGCCAAGCTTGCCGGCCGTCACATGGTCGACACCACGCGCCACACCGACAAGGAAGCCGGCTGCGAACAGATCGCCGGCGCCCGTCGTATCCACGACCTTGTCTACTGACGCTGCAGGGACCGCTTTGACGCCGTTGCCGTCCACCACCACGCAGCCTTTTTCGCTGCGAGTCACAACGGCGAGTTTCGCATCCTGTCGCAGTGCCGCGACTGCCGTGTCGAAATCGGCGGTTTCGTAAAGGCTCTTCAGCTCCGCCTCGTTGGCGAAGATGAGATCGACGGTCTTGTCGCGCAGCAACTTGAGAAACTCGCCGCGATAACGATCGACACAGAACGAATCCGACAAGGTCAGCGCTACCATGCGCTCCGCATCGTGTGCGGCTTTCGCGGCCTTGCGGAAGGCCTCCTTTGCATGCGGCGGATCCCAAAGATATCCTTCGAGATAGGTGATCGCCGCCGAGGCGATCGTGTCAGGATCGATGTCGTTCGGATGCAGGTCCTGCGCGGCGCCGAGATAGGTGTTCATGGTGCGCTCGCCATCGGGCGTCACCATGATGTAGCAGCGCGCGGTGGACGGCCCGTCCGACGCCGGCGGCGTCTCGAAGGCAACCCTGGCTGCACGAATGTCGTGCGAGAAGGCCTGACCGAGTGTGTCGTCCTTGACCTTGCCGACAAAGGCCGCGCGCGCACCATAGCTCGCGACACCGGCAATCGTGTTGGCGGCCGAGCCTCCGGAAATCTCCGTCGCCGGCCCCATGGCATCGTAGATCGCCTGGGCGCGCGCCTCGTCGATCAGCGCCATGCCGCCCTTCTGCATGTTCTGGGCAATCAGGAAGTCGTCGTCGGCACGGGCAATCACGTCGACAATGGCGTTGCCGATACCAAGGACGTCGTAGCGGGAAGCGGTCATTCCTGTTAACCCCCAGGTGAAAAGCGGGGCGCACTATAACCGCGGATCGAGCGCGAGCAACCGTGGGCAGCACAGGCGCCGGCCCATATCGGACGCGGGCTTTTTGCCTCTACAAATGTGCGGCCTTTCGGCGAATTGGTGCCGCCGCCCACTCCGGTCAACACGCGCCCCTTGCCACCCGCCGCCGCGGCATGGCATCTGACCCCGCGCCTCAAGCGCGGGGAGAGTGTCACTATGGCGTTCAAGGAACGCGTCTTTTCCGGCGTCCAGCCGACCGGAAACCTGCATCTCGGGAATTACCTCGGGGCGATCACGAAATTCGTGGCCCTGCAGGACAGCCACGACTGCATCTATTGCGTCGTCGACATGCATGCGATCACCGTCTGGCAGGACCCCGCCGAACTCACCCGCAACATCCGCGAAGTGACGGCGGCCTTTCTCGCGGCCGGCATCGACCCGAAGAAGCACATCGTCTTCAACCAGAGCCAGGTGGCCGAACACGCCGAACTCGCCTGGGTATTCAACTGCGTGGCGCGTCTCGGCTGGCTCAACCGCATGACCCAGTTCAAGGAAAAGGCCGGCAAGGACCGCGAGAACGCATCGGTCGGCCTTTACGCCTATCCCAACCTGATGGCGGCTGACATTCTGGTCTATCGCGCGACGCATGTGCCGGTCGGCGAGGACCAGAAGCAGCATCTGGAACTCGCGCGCGACATCGCGCAGAAGTTCAACAACGACTATTCCGATTCCATCAGGTCGCGCGGATTCGGCGATGCCTTCTTTCCGCAACCCGAACCGCTGATCCAGGGTCCGGCGACGCGCGTCATGTCGCTGCGCGACGGCACGAAGAAAATGTCGAAGTCGGATGCATCCGACAATTCGCGCATCAATCTAACGGACGATGCCGACGCCATCGCGCAGAAAATCCGCAAGGCAAAGACCGACCCGCACCCGCTGCCGGGTGACATCAAGGAACTCGAACAGCGGCCGGAAGCCGACAATCTCGTCGGCATCTATGCGGCGCTGAATGAATCGACCAAAGCCGATGTACTCAAGCAATTCGGCGGCGCGCAATTCTCGACATTCAAGAACACGCTGGTCGAACTCGCTGTGGAAAAGCTTGGGCCGATCGGGGCCGAAATGAAAAAACTCGTCGGTGATCCAGCCTATATCGATTCGGTTCTCGCCGACGGTTCCGCACGCGCACAGACGATCGCGAAAGAAACGATGGACGCGGTCAAGGACATTGTCGGCTTCGTGCGACGATAGGTCCGGTAAGAAAGAGCCGACTTTTTCCGTAGAGCGGTGGCTTGTTCCGGCCACGATTCTTGTGCAACCATCCGGCCGTGCGTGACGCCACGCGCGACCGAAGTTACGGGCGGGACTTTGGGGGCAGGCATGAGCCGCAAGCGGCGCAGCTACGAGAGCGGGCATAAGCCCAAATATCTCGTCATCATCGACGACTCGCCGGAAAGCGATCGCGCGATCTATTACGCGAGCCGCAGGGTCGCGCGCATCAATGCCAACATGCTCATGCTGCGCGTGATCGACACCTCCGACCGCAACCAGCAATGGCTCGGCGTCGCCGACATCATGCGTGCCGAGGCGCATGAGGAAGCCAACGCGGCGCTGGAGCGCGCCGCCGGCCGCGCCAACGGCGTCGCCGGGATCACGCCGGAACGCGCGATTCGCGAAGGCGACTGGAGCGAGCAGATTCTCAGGCTGATCGACGAGGACGAGGATGTCGAGGTCCTGATTCTGGCGGCCGGAACCGGCAAGGAAGGGCCTGGCCCGCTGGTCTCCAATTTCGGCAAGACAGCGGGCGAATTCCCGATCCCGGTGACGATCGTGCCGGGGCATCTGACCGACGAGGAACTGGACGCCCTGTCTTGATGCGGGTTGGCGATTGACCTTTGGCCGGGAAAGCCCATTTATAGGGCATGTCTTGAGCCGGCCGGCCTTCCGGCCTGCGCCTTCGGAGCCTGCGACATGTTCATCCAGACGGAAGTCACGCCCAATCCGGCCACGCTGAAATTCCTGCCCGGCCGCGCCGTGCTCGCGCATGGCACGCTGGACATGACCGACCGCGCGCAGGCCGCCAAATCGCCGCTGGCCGAGCGGCTGTTCGGCATCGACAAGGTGTCCGGCGTATTCTTTGGGTCCGACTTCATCACCGTCACCAAGACGGAGGGCGACTGGCAGCAGCTCAAGCCGCTGATCCTTGGCGCCATCATGGAGCATTACATGTCCGGCGCGCCGATGGTGAAGGACGGCGCCGAGATCGCGGCGGACGGCGACGACGAGTTTTTCGATCCCGCCGACACCGAAACCGTCAACACGATCAAGGAACTGATCGAGACGCGCGTGCGGCCGGCGGTCGCCAATGACGGCGGCGACATCACCTTCCGCGGCTTCAAGGACGGTGTGGTGTTTCTGTCGATGAAGGGCGCCTGCTCGGGCTGCCCCTCGTCCACCGCCACGTTGCGGCATGGAATCCAGAATCTGTTGCGCCACTTCGTGCCCGACGTGACCGAAGTCCGGCCGATGTAGGTCGTGAAGCTGTCTGGTGAATCGGCTGTTTTTTCGGTTCATCATCGGCATCACGTGAACTAGGCTGGCAGCGTCTTTCCGATTCCATCAGCGTTCCGGCCCATCGCGACATGCGTGTGCTTGCCATCGACACGGCGCTCGAAGCCTGCTCCGCAGCCGTGCTCGACATCGGCCAGGCGGCGATCCTTGCGAGCGATACGCAGATCATGGTGCGCGGACACGCGGAAGCGCTGATGCCGCTGGTCGCCTCCGTGATGTCGCAGGCGCAGCTGACCTTCAGTGAGATCGACCGCTTCGCGGTGACGACCGGACCGGGCAGCTTCACCGGCCTGCGCGTCGGCATCGCGGCCGCGCGCGGCTTCGGGCTGGTGACGGCCAAGCCTGTAGTCGGCGTCACCACCCTTGCCGCGCTGGCGGCGCCTTACATCGCCGCCGACGACAGCATCCCGATCGCGTCCGTCATCGATGCGCGGCATCGTCACGTCTATCTGCAACTTTTCGGTGCCGGCGGGAGAACACTGATCCCGCCGCGCATCGTTCCCTTGCGTGAAGCCGCACATGCAGCGGCCGCGGCATCGGCGCGGCTTGTCGGCTCGGGCGCGGCGATGGTCGCGGAAGAATGGCCGCAGGAGCAGGAGCCGCCGCCGGTTGTCGACGAACGCCGCGCGGCGGACATCGACTGGGTGGCGCGCCTCGGCGCCGCGGCGGACAAAACGCAATCGGCGCCCAAACCGCTCTACCTGCGCGCCCCCGACGCGCATCCGCAAGCCGCCGCTCACCTGCCGCGCCGATGAGAGCCTTGCTCGACCTGATGTTCGGCTCATCCGAGCCGGCTTATTCCGACGCATCGGCCGCCGATGCGCCTGCGATCGCGGCCCTGCATGCGGCCTCGTTTCATCGCGGCTGGGGTGAGAATGAGATCGAGGGCCTGCTGCTGGATCGCAGCATTCTGACGCACCGGGCGACGATCCGCCGCAAGCTCGCAGGGTTCATCATGTCGAGGATCGTCGATAGCGAAGCCGAAATCCTCAGCGTCGCCGTTACCTCCGGACAGCAAGGGCGCGGCCTTGCGCGAAATCTCTTGCGGCTTCATCTTGGCCGCCTGGCCGGCCGTGGCGTCAAGACAGTGTTCCTTGAGGTCGACGAGAACAACGAGCCGGCCATCAGACTCTACCGGAGAACGGGATTTTACGAGGTCGGCCGGCGGACCGGCTATTACCCCGACGGCCCTTCCGGGCCATCCAATGCCCTCACCCTGCGCCGCGATCTCGCCTGATTGGCGGCCAATAGACGGCTTTGCGCCGCCCCAATATGATGACCGCCGCACGACTGGAGAGATGCGTGGCCAAGCCTAAAAATACGATTGAAGCGCGTTGTGCCGAGAAAGGCATGCGCATGACGGAGCAACGCCGGACGATCGCGCGAGTCCTCAACGACGCCGACGATCATCCCGATGTTGAAGAGCTGTACCGCCGCTGCGTGAAGATCGACAACCGCATTTCGATTTCAACGGTCTACCGCACCGTTAAGCTGTTCGAGGATGCCGGCATCATCGAACGGCATGACTTCCGCGAGGGGCGCGCGCGCTTCGAGCAGATTCCGGAATCGCATCACGACCATCTGATCAACCTGCGCACGGGCGAAGTGCTCGAATTCCAGTCCGAGGAAATCGAAAAGCTCCAGGCGGAAGTCGCCCGCAAACTCGGTTACAAGCTGGTCGATCACCGGCTCGAACTTTATGCCGTGCCGCTGAAGGACGATGAAGTGCGCTGATGTTGCGGCTGGGCTTTGTCATCGCCGTCTTTGCCGGCGGCGCCGCAAGCCTTGCTGCGATTCAATGGTGCCTTCGGATGATCGGCTCTCCGGGGCACCCTCGCATCTCCATGTTTTTCTATCGCATCCTGCGGCGCTTGCTGCGTCTGCGGGTGCGCATCAACGGTACGCCGGTCACAGGTCAGCCGGTCATCTTCGTCGCCAATCATGCGTCATGGGTTGATATCGCAGCGATCGGCTCGATCCTGCCGACCCATTTTGTCGCCAAGCGCGAAGTCCGCAACTGGCCCCTGATTGGGCTGACGGCGGAGCTGACTGGCACCGTCTTTGTCGATCGCGCGCGACGACAGCAGACCGCCGAGGTGAATGCCGAGATCGCGAGGCGTCTTGCCGAAGGCAGATCGGTCGTCCTGTTCGCGGAAGGCACGTCGAGCGACGGCAACCGCGTGCTGCCATTCCGGTCTGCCCTCGTTGGCGCGGCGAGTGAACTGATGTCATCCGGCTCGCCGCGCGCGAACGTCATGCTGCAGCCGCTGTCGATCAGCTACACGCACATCGATGGCTTGCCGATGGGGCGACAACACCGGCCTCGGGTGGCGTGGTACGGCGACACGGACTTCCTGCCGCACTTGCGGGACTATGTCCGTCAGGGTGCGATCGATGCCATCATTGCCTTCGGAGAGCCGGTTCCCTTCGACGGTGCCGACCGGAAGGCGGCAGCAAGGTCCATTGAAAGCAGCGTCCGGCGGCTTACATCGGCGGCATTGCGGGGCCGGCCTGCCAGCAGCCCGGACTGATGCCGGCATTCCTTTTGGCCCGGAAAACCGCTATGAGGGGGCCAATCGCGGCCGGTGCCGCGTGGACAGGCGGGATGTCTGAAATACCTGGATACCGGAGCGAAAAGACCAGGCTTTTGAAGCACTTGGTGTTAGAGCAGCCCGGCCGAATGGCATGACAAGACCCCGAAAGCTCTTTGTCAAATCCTATGGCTGCCAGATGAATGTCTACGACTCGCGTCGTATGGCGGACACGTTGGCCCCTGAAGGATTTGCCGAGACCGACCGCATCGAAGACGCCGATCTGGTGATCCTCAATACCTGCCATATCCGCGAAAAGGCGGCCGAGAAGGTCTATTCGGAACTCGGGCGCATCCGCCAGCTCAAGGCCGACGCGGCTTCCGGCGGGCGCAAGGTGACGGTCGCCGTGGCGGGCTGTGTTGCCCAGGCGGAGGGCGCCGAGATTCTGCGCCGTGCGCCGGCGGTCGACCTGGTCTTCGGGCCGCAAAGCTATCACCGCCTTCCCGAACTGCTCGCCAAAGCAGACCGCGACGGCCGCGCGATCGACACCGATTTTCCGGTGGAAGACAAATTCGATTTCCTGAAACAGCCGACGAAGCAAGCCGTGCGCGCACGCGGTGTCAGCGCCTTCGTTACCGTTCAGGAAGGCTGCGACAAGTTCTGCACCTTCTGTGTCGTTCCCTATACGCGCGGCGCAGAAGTGTCCCGGCCTGTTGAAAAGATCGTGGCTGAAGCGACGCATCTCGCCGAAGCCGGCGTGCGGGAAATCACCCTGATCGGCCAGAACGTGAATGCGTTTCACGGCGAAGGGTCTGACGGCGCGTCATGGACGCTCGCGCAATTGCTTTATCGCATTGCGGAGGTTCCTGGCGTTGCGCGCCTGCGCTACACCACCAGCCATCCCTGCGATGTCGGTGACGACCTGATCGCCGTGCATCGCGACCTGCCGCAGTTGATGCCGCAACTGCATCTGCCGGTGCAGTCGGGTTCCGACCGTATTCTGGCGGCGATGAATCGCCGCCACACCCGTGACGACTATCTGCGCGTCATCGACAGACTGCGCACGGCGCAACCAGCGATGGTTTTCACGTCGGATTTCATCGTCGGCTTTCCAGGCGAAACCGAAGACGACTTCCGTCAGACGATGCAGCTTGTCGCCGATGTCGAATTCAACGGCTCGTACTCGTTCAAGTACTCGCCTCGTCCCGGCACGCCCGCCGCCGACATGGACGGACAGGTTCCCGATGCCGTCATGTCGGAACGACTGCAGGAATTGCAGGCGCTGATCGAACAGCAACTCGCCGCCTTTAATGCGGCGAGCGTCGGAAGAACCTTCGACGTGCTGTTTGAAAAGGCAGGCCGTCATCCGGGACAGATCGTCGGCCGCTCGCCCTATCTGCAGCCGGTGCATGTCACAGGCGCGTCAGAGCTGATCGGCAAGGTCGCGCGAGTCGATATCACGGATGTGACTGCGTACAGCCTGCATGGTTTGCTGAACGGGACCGGCAGGGCCGAGCCCGACCACACACGTTTCCTCGCAACGGCGGAGGCCTGACGCATTGCGCAGCTTCAAACCGAATAACGACGCCGCCACACCGACGTCCTCGCAAGACAGCCCGATGACGCGCACGGTGCTGGCCTTCGATGACAATCGTCTCGCCTCGGTGCTGTTCGGGCAATATGGACAGAACCTCGCCTTGATCGAACGCAAGCTCGGCGTGGTCGCGGACTCGCGTGGCAACCATGTGACCATCGAAGGCACGCGCGACGCCTGCGATCAGGCGCGGCGGGTTCTCGAGACGCTCTACGAGCAGATCAAGACCGGGCACGATCTGGTCAGCGGCGATGTCGAAGGCGCGATCCGGCACGCTCTGGCGCAAGGCTCGCTGTTCGACTACGACCCGGCGGAGGCGCGGCCGCATTTCGAAGAAATCAATCTGCGCAAGCGCCCGGTACGCGCACGCACAGCCGGACAGGACGCTTATGTCCGCGCGCTGAAGCGCAGCACACTGGTTTTTGGAATCGGCCCCGCCGGCACCGGCAAGACATGGCTGGCCGTCGCGCATGCCCTGTCGCTGTTCGAGCGCAAGGAGGTCGATCGCATCGTCCTGTCGCGCCCGGCGGTGGAAGCCGGCGAGAGGCTGGGCTTTCTGCCCGGCGATATGCGCGAGAAAGTCGATCCCTATCTACGGCCGATCTACGACGCGCTTTCCGACCTGATGGATATGCGGATCGTGGAGCGTGCGCTGCAATCCGGTGAAATCGAGATCGCTCCTCTGGCTTTCATGCGCGGCCGCACGCTGAGCAACGCCGCAATCATCCTCGACGAAGCGCAGAACACCACATCGATGCAGATGAAGATGTTTCTGACCCGTCTGGGCGAGAACAGCCGCATGATCGTCACCGGCGATCCGAGCCAGATCGACCTGCCGCCGGGACAGATATCGGGTCTCGTCGAAGCGACGAGGCTGCTGTCCAACATCGAAGGTATCGCGCAGGTCGCGTTTACCAACGAGGACGTTGTTCGCCACGAACTGGTCGGCCGGATCGTCTCCGCCTATGATCAGGCCAGCGCTGCGCGCCTGAAACGGGAATGAGCGAGATGCCATCGATCGCAATGCCGGCAGATGGTTCCACACTGGTTCTCGACGTGATGGTGGAATCGCCGCTTTGGAACGACGCCCCGAACGCCGAGGCGATCGTCCGGGACGCAATCGCGGCCGCGGCAAAGGGTACCGGGAAAGACAGCGCCGAAGTCGCTATTCTGCTGACCGATGATTCGGCGATTCGCGAGATCAACCGCCAGTGGCGCGACCAGGACAAGCCGACCAACGTGCTGTCCTTTCCTTCCGGCGAGGCCGGCAGGGAAACCCGGCATCTCGGTGACATCGTGATCGCCTACGAGACGATGGCCCGCGAGGCCGAGGCCGAAAACAGGCCGTTTGCGAACCATCTCGCGCACCTGGCCATTCATGGCTATCTTCATCTGCTCGGGTACGATCACATGACCGACGCAGATGCCGCGCAAATGGAGCGGCTGGAAACCGTCTTGCTCGATCAACTCGGCATTCCCGATCCCTATGCCCATTCGGAGCCGGGGATCTGACCTGAACCGCCATGCCTGACAGCGACCCATCCAGTAGCACCACCACAGCGGACCGCAGCACCGAAACGCGCAATCTTCCCGCCCTCGTGCCATCGACGCCGGGCGACATTGCGCGCGAAAGCGGCGACAGCGTTTTCAGCCGCTGGTTCCGCGCATTGTTCGGATGGCGCGCCGGCACGGTGCGCGCCGACCTCAAGGTCGTGCTCGAGGAAAGCACGCAGACGGAAACCGGCTTCTCGCCGGAAGAAGTCACCATGCTCAAGAATATCCTCGGGCTGCGCGAGCGGCGCATCTCCGACGTCATGGTGCCGCGCGCCGACATCATCGCCGTGCAGCAGGAAATACCGATCGGCGAACTGGTCAAGGTATTCGAAGGCGCCGGCCATTCGCGGCTCGTCGTCTTCAACGACACGCTCGATGACCCCGTGGGCATGGTACATATCCGCGACCTGATCGCGTTCATGACCGCGCGCGCGACGATCGGATCCGAGACCAAAACCAAGCGCAGAAAATCCGCATCGGGGCTCGACCTGAAGGCGATCGATCTGACCATGCCGCTCTCGGTGGCAAAGATCGTCCGGACGATCCTGTTCGTCCCGCCGTCCATGCCGGCAATCGACCTGCTCGCCAAGATGCAGGCGACGCGCATTCATCTGGCGCTTGTCGTCGACGAATATGGCGGCACCGACGGCATTGTGTCGATCGAGGATATCGTCGAGCAGATCGTCGGCGAGATCGAGGACGAACACGACGACGACGAAGCGCCGAGCGTTGTGCAGCAGACCGACGGTTCCTTCATCGCGGATGCGCGCGCAAGTCTCGAGGATGTCATTGCCATCATCGGCAACGGCTTCAATGTTGGCGAGGCCGCCAAGGATGTCGACACACTTGGAGGCTATCTGGTGACGCAAGTCGGCCGCGTGCCGGTACGCGGCGAACTGGTTCCCGGACCGGGCACATTTGAATTCGAGGTGCTGGACGCAGATCCGCGCCGGGTGAAGAAAGTGAAGATTCATTCCGGCCGGATTCCGCGCGCCTCCCGTGCGCGCGAATCGCGCTCCGCTGCGATGGACGCGGCGCAGAAGCGGACCATGGACGAATCGCGGACGCCCGATGCGGACGCCGCATCCGATTCCACCTCTCGCGGCGCGCAGCAACGGTGATCGTCACGCGGCTTGCACATAGCATCGTGCTGGCCTGGGGGTGGCGCCGCGCCCTGATCGCATTCGGCGCCGGCGCAATTTCGACGCTCGCCTTGCCGCCCTTCGACATCTGGCCGGTGCTGTTCCTGACATTTCCCGTGCTCGTCTGGCTGATCGACGGTTCGGCGGCGGGACGCCTTGGCGGCGCCTTTGCCGCCGCGGTCGCGGGATGGTTTTTCGGTTTCGGCTATTTTCTCGCCGGCCTCTACTGGATCGGCCATGCGTTCCTGGTCGATGCGAAGACATTCGGCTGGTTGTTGCCATTCGCCGTCACCATCCTGCCGGCCGGCCTGGCGCTGTTTTTTGCGCTTGGATGCGGTTTCGCGCGGCTTATCTGGCTGCGCGGACCGCTTCGCATATTGTCACTGGCGATCGCCCTGACAGCCGCCGAATGGCTGCGCGGTCATGTGCTGACCGGCTTTCCATGGAACGCCATCGGTTACGCATTGACCGGCCCGCTGGTTCTGGCACAGAGCGCCGCGCTGATCGGCCTCTGGGGGCTGACATTCGTTGCCATCGCGGTGTTCGCAAGCCCGGCCGCGCTGGCCGACGACAAAAGCGGCGCCCGCCGGCCGTGGCTCCCTTTGGCCGCGAGTCTCGTCGTGCTGGCCGTTCTCGCGGGATACGGCGCATGGCGGCTGGCGCGCACGCCGACGCAATTTGTCGACAGTGTCCGGCTGCGCATCATGCAGCCGAACCTGCCGCAGGACGAGAAGTTCAATTACTCGTCCAAGCAGCAGGTGATGAGTCGTTACCTGGCGCTGTCGGACCGGTCGACCGGGCCGGACTCGACCGGGATGCGCGATGTCACGCATCTGATCTGGCCTGAATCGGCTTTTCCTTTCTTCCTGACACGGGAAGCTGATGCACTCGCGCAGATCGCGGCGCTGCTGCCGCGTGGCAGCGTGCTGATGACCGGCGCCGCGCGATTCGCGGATTCCGGTACAGGCAGCCGCGCCTACAACTCTGTGTATGTCATCGATCACGACGGCACGGTTCTGTCGGTCTACGACAAGGTGCATCTCGTCCCCTTCGGCGAGTATCTGCCATTCCAGAATCTGCTCGAACGCGCCGGCCTGCTTCAGCTGACCAAGGTGCGCGGCGGCTTTCTGTCTGGCGACCGGCACCGCGCCTATGATGTGCCAGGCGCTCCGCGCTTCCTGCCGCTGATCTGCTACGAAATCATTTTTCCGGGACAGGCCGTGCCCGCTGGCGAGCGGCCTGCGTGGCTGCTCAACGTCACCAATGATGCCTGGTTCGGCATCAGTACCGGCCCGCACCAGCATTTCCGGCAGGCGCAGGTGCGCGCAATTGAGGAAGGCTTGCCGCTGGTGCGCGCGGCCAACAGCGGAATTTCAGCGGTGGTCGATCCTGTCGGTCGAATTTTGCGGTCGTTGCCGCTGGGCACAGAAGGCGTGCTCGATTCGCGGCTGCCCCGTCCGATCGCTCAGCCAATCTATGCCCGGATCGGCGATGGTCCGGCGGGTCTGCTGATCGTAGCTGTACTTGTATTCATCTTGAGAAAGCGTGCACAGCACAAGCTTTGAAAAAGTGGTTCGTCGGGGTGAAACGATTATCGGCGATAACCGAAAATATTGCGCTCTGTATACCAAGCCGCTACTTTACATAATTCCCTCGCAAATCATGTAGTTTGCAATACACTCGACCTTGCCGTGTAGCTCCTATTCAATCACTGCGAATAGCGATGTCACTCGGCAATGCCAGGTGGGATTTCTGCACGAATTAGCTCCGGAGACTTGAATGGTGAAGAAGGCCCCGAACCCAACCGATAAGCATGTCGGGAGCCGGGTTCGCATGCGACGCATGATGCTAAATATGAGTCAGGAGAAACTCGGCGAAGCTCTGGGTCTGACTTTCCAGCAGGTTCAGAAATACGAAAAAGGTACGAACCGTATCGGCGCCAGCAGGCTGCAGCAGATTTCGGCGATTCTGCAGGTCCCGGTCTCGTTCTTTTTCGAAGGGGCGCCGAGCGTCGGCATCTCTGTTCCGGGTATGAGCGACGCACCCTCGCCGACCTATATCTCCGACTTCCTTGCAACCTCGGACGGGCTGGCCCTGACCAAGTCTTTCATGCGGATCAAGGACGCCAAGCTGCGGCGGAGGATAGTCGATCTGGTCGAACAGATCGCCGGAGAAGAAACCCGCTGATTGGCGGGCTATTTCCGCCCACATCACCAGCCCATCCAGCCCACGTCTTGACCGCGCTTGCAGACACTGCAAGAAACACCGCCTCAATCAGACGGTGAAAATCCGCATTTCACCACGCGAGGAGAGCTGAACCGTGCCGCGCAAGAGTCACCTTTTTACCAGTGAATCCGTGTCCGAAGGTCATCCCGACAAAGTCAGCGACCAGATTTCGGATGCCATTCTCGACGCCTTCCTCGAGAACGACGTCAAGCTAGGCATTGCTGACGACAGTCTTGTGAACACGCGGCTCGGCTGCGAGGTGCTGACCACCACCAACAAGATCGTCATCGCCGGCGAAGGACGCGGACAGGCTCCGTTCTTCAAGAAGTACGGCTCGGACGCGGTGATCAATCGCGAGCTGATCACCGAGATCGCGCGCGGCGTGGTCAAGGACATCGGGTACGATCAGGACGGCTTCTCCTATCACGGCGCCGACGTCGAGGTGCTGTTGCACGGCCAGTCGCCGGACATCGCCATGGGCGTCGATGCCAAGAAGAAAAAGAGCGGTGAACAGGAAGGCGCCGGCGACCAGGGCATGATGTTCGGCTTCGCCTGCACCGAGAGCGAGGTCTACGAGAAGAACTCCTTCATGCCGGCGCCGATCTATTTCGCGCACAAGATCCTGAAGGTGCTTGCCGATCAGCGCCATTCCAAGAAGCTGTTCGACCTGCAGCCGGACTCCAAGAGCCAGGTGACGGTGAAATATGTCGACGGCAAGCCGGTCGGCTGCACCAAGGTCGTCGTCTCCACGCAGCACAACGCGCAGAGCCGCAACGGCAAGAAATATACGCCGGGCATGGTGAAAGACCTGATCGGCGATGCGGTTGCATCGGCGCTGCCCAAAGGCTGGATGCCGGCGAAGGATTCGGATTTCCTCGTCAACCCGACCGGCAATTTCGTGGTTGGTGGACCGGACGGCGATTGCGGCCTGACCGGCCGCAAGATCATCGTCGACACCTACGGCGGTTACGCGCCGCATGGCGGCGGCGCCTTCTCCGGCAAGGACCCGACCAAGGTCGATCGCTCGGCCGCCTATGCCGCGCGCTACCTCGCCAAGAACGTTGTGGCGTCGGGCGTTGCGGAACGCTGCACGATCCAGGTGGCTTATGCGATCGGCGTCGCCGATCCGATGTCGCTCCTGGTCGATACGCACGGAACCGGTCAGGTTGATGAAGCCAAGCTGGAAAAAGTTCTTGGCGAGCTTTTCCCGCTGCGCCCGACTAACATCCGCCGCACGCTCAAGCTGAACCGGCCGATCTATCGCCGTACGGCGGCCTATGGTCATTTCGGCCGCGCGCCGGACAAGGATGGCGGTTTCTCCTGGGAGAAGACCGACCTTTCCGACCAGATCAAGCGGGCGTTCAAATAAGCCCGATCTCACGGGTTGAATTTTTCTAACGGCCGCATCATGGATGCGGCCGTTATGCATTCAGACGACACCGACAAGACCGAAGCCCCGGCCGTTCGCGGCGCCTTCTTCGGCCGCCGCAAGGGCAAGAAGCTGCGCCAGCATCAGTCGACCTTGTTCGATTCGCTGCTGCCGCACCTGTCCGTCGATTTGCAGAATCCGGCACCACAACAACTCACCGACCTGTATCGGAATGAGGTCGATCAGGTCCGTCTCGAGATTGGATTCGGCGGCGCCGAGCATCTGATTTCGGAAGCCGAGCGCAATCCGCGCACCGGCTTCATTGGCGTCGAACCGTTCGTAAACGGCATGGCCAAGGCACTCGCCGCCATCGAGCAAAAGAACCTTCGGAACATCAGGCTGAATCACGGCGATGCGACCCATCTGATCGAATGGCTCCCTGACGGCGCGCTTGCGCAAGTCGATCTGCTCTATCCCGATCCGTGGCCGAAAAGGCGTCACTGGAAGCGGCGCTTCGTTCAGGAAGGCAGCATTGGCGCGCTCGCGCGCATCCTGCGCAGGGGCGGCGAGTTCCGTTTCGCAAGCGATATCCCGCACTACATTGCGTGGACCTTGCGCCGCGCGATGGCCTCGCCGCATTTTGAATGGACGGCCGAGCGCGCCAACGACTGGCGCGAGCCGTGGCCCGATTGGCCAGGCACGCGCTACGAGGCAAAAGCCAAGCGCGAAGGCCGCACGCCCTGCTATCTGATTTTCCGAAAGCGTTGAGCGGAGTTTGCCGAGGCCGTTACGGAATCTGGCCCTGTCCGTTTTGCCAGAAGCGGACAACACGCTGCGCGGTCGACATCGACAGCTTGTCGAAATTGACGGATGCCGCGTCGAGCGTCGGCGCAGCCTTCCCCTTGTTGCCAAGGCGCAGCAGGATCACGTTCTTTGCCGTTGGCCAGGAATAGCCGGCAGCCTTGCACAGGATCAGGACCGGATCGGGCCGCTCACCGCCCATCAGGCGATCGACAATATCCACCGGCACTTCGGTGACTTCCGACAGGGCCGCGACCGTCTCGTCGTAGGCCTTGGTCCGCGCGAAATCCACGACCTGAGATTCATCGAGCAGGCCCTCGCGGTTCAGTCCGCGCACCTTGTCGATGGCTGCCTTGAAGTTGCGTACGGGTTGCGCCTGACTCGCCACCTCGTCCGACACTCTGGCCATGACGTGATGAATTTCGGCCTGGGTTTCCGGCCGCGCCGCCGCCAGCAGGCGCTGCTGAACAACGGCCGTCGCACGCACGAGCAACTCGCGGAATAGACGATCGGGAATATCCGGACGTTTGGCAACCGCCTCCGCCAGCGCGCCGTCGGAGACGGCGCGATCCACCAGCTTGGAATAGCCGCTGTCGGAAAATCGCGCGGTGGCGTTGCCGGCCACATTGAGCACGACATCTTCGTTGCCGCGGTCGACGAGAACATCGGTGACGGCTTCATCGAGATTCTTGCGATAGGAAATGGCGAACAGATGCGCCTGGCTCTTGGATGACGCGATCTTGGCGAGATCGGCGGCGTCAAGCCGCGGGGACTGCATGAGGACAGGACCGGCGACGGAAATCTCGTCGTCGCTGGCGAGGCGCCGCATCACCTGATGCGGTGCGTTGCCAAGCGGCGCCAGCCGCCGCGACAATTCAGCCCGCGCCTTGATTTCGATCTCGGCGATCAGCCGCAGCAGCACATCGTCGAACAGCCGGACCTGCTCTTCGTTGAAATGCGCCGACCCATCGAGAAACAGGGCGGTAATTCTGCGGAGGGTCTCGGCGCGCTTCGGCGCGTCGCCGCGCTGAAGGGCATCTTCGATTTCAGGGATGAGTGAACGTGCTACCGCCATTTCGGAGAAAGCCTGACCCGCGAATCGCCGGAAAATGCCGGAATTGCCGCGAATCTAGGCCCCGAATGCTGAACGAAGAGTTAGCCTGCCTCCAGCCGGCGGCCCTTGCGAAAGGGCAGAAAACGGCTATATTCCGCCTGTCCAGTCATGGACATCTCATAACGTTCGGATGTGATCCGGGCGGTCTTTGAGAGTGGGCCCCACCCGGGACCCGCTCTTTTTTGTTACCTGAAACAGCCCCCGGCCAGATCCGGCGGCTCTCCGGGCCATTCCGAGTGAAAGTCTGAACCGACGTTCTGAATGAGCATGATGATCGAGACGACCCGCATTGCCGATCCTCGCTTGATCAACGAGCCGGGGCTGGCTGCGCGTGTTGCCGCGATTGTGGAGCCGGTCGTCGAGACCATGGGCTTCCGCCTGGTCCGCGTGCGGATCACCGGTACCGAAGGTTGCACCGTGCAGATCATGGCTGAACGGCCGGACGGAACCCTGACCATCGACGACTGCGAAGAACTGTCGCGGGCCCTGTCCCCGGTTCTGGATGTCGCCGACCCCGTGGACCGGGCCTACCGTCTCGAGATTTCGTCGCCCGGCATGGATCGTCCGCTGGTACGCAAATCCGACTTCGCGCGTTACATTGGTCATCTGGACAAGATCGAAATGTCGGTTCCGGCGGAAGGCCGCAAGCGCTTTCGAGGAATTCTGACGGGTATCGAAGGCGAGGCGGCGCGCCTGCATCGCGACGACGCCAAGGCCGGCGAAAATGCCGACGTGCT
>JAESGM010000532.1_pt1 | contig 25834 bp, 26 predicted proteins | sample 9269721 | NCBI WGS metagenome assembly JAESGM01 (sample SAMN15720920, study PRJNA650825) | algae metagenome | isolation source: Komarekiella atlantica HA4396-MV6 and co-occurring heterotrophs from... | place: USA: Theobald House, Kauai, HI | collected 2009-07-29 | reverse complement strand
CGCTTCGTCACGCGCTCGCGCTTCAGCCGCGAGAGATGGTCGATGAAGAGCACGCCGTTGAGATGGTCGATCTCGTGCTGCAGGCAGGTCGAGAGCAGGCCGTCGGCCTCGATCTCCTGCGTCTTCCCGTCCAGGTCCATGAAACGGACCTTGATCGACGTCGGCCGGTCGACCTCCTCGTAATATTCGGGAATCGAGAGGCAGCCTTCCTCGTGGGTGTTCATCTCGTCGGAGGACCAGACGATCTCCGGATTGAGGAAAACCTGCGGGGCCTTCGGCACGGGCTCCTCGCCCTCCGCCGCAGGCTTGGCGAGGTCGATCGTGACGACGCGTTTGGGCACGCCGATCTGGATCGCGGCCAGCCCGATGCCCGGCGCGTCATACATGGTGTCGAACATGTCTTCGACGAGCGTTCTGATCTCGGGCGTGACCGATGGGACGGGCGCGGAGACCTGGCGCAGCACGGAGTCGGGCAGGATGACGAGCGGGCGGATGGCCATGGGGGTTCTTACGCATAAATCTGGGGCGATGCCGCGACATAAGCCCTTGTGGGCAGACGGTCAAACCGTTCCGCTTTCGTTCGATTTCTGCATTCGAATCGGCTAGGCTTCCGCGATGAACGAGATCGCCTTTGTCCTGCTCGACCGTCCGATCCTCTGGAGCGAGGCCGCGCTCGGCTTCGCGGCCCTGAGCTTGCTGCTGCTCGCGCTGGTCGTCGCTGGTTCGTGGCGGGCTGCGCGCCGGCGCGAGATCGAGGCCGCGACGGCCGCAGAGCGCGCCCGCGAGATGGACGACAAGGTCGCCGAGATGAACCGCGCACAGGCCGAGCTCGCCGGGCGGATGCAGTCCATGGCCGAGATCCTGTCGACGCGGCAGGGCGACCTCGCGCGTCTGGTCGCCGAGCGGATGGACGGGTTGAGCCACAAGGTCGGACAGGGGCTGGAGCAGAGCGTGCGCCAGACGACCGAAAGTCTCGGCAGGCTGCAGGAGCGGCTGGCGGTGATCGATTCCGCCCAGAAGAACCTGACCGACCTGACCTCGGAGGTGGTGACGCTGAAGGACGTGCTCTCCAACAAGCAGGCGCGCGGCGCCTATGGCCAGGGCCGGATGGAGGCGATCATCCGCGACGGGCTGCCTTCCGCCTTCTTCGCCTTCCAGCCCCAGCTCTCCAACGGCAAGCGGCCCGATTGCCTGGTGACGCTGCCCGGCGACGGGCGCGGCCTGGTCATCGACGCCAAGTTCCCGCTGGAGAGCTTCACCATGCTCCGCGAGGCACGCGGCGACGACGCGAAGAAGGCGGCCGGGACGCGCGTCCGCAACGATGTCGGCGTGCATGTGAAGGACATCGCCGAGCGCTATTTCCTCGCCGGAGAGACGCAGGACATGGCGCTGCTCTTCGTGCCGTCGGAATCGATCTATGCCGACCTGCACGAGCATTTCGACGACGTGATCCAGAAGGCGAGCCGGGCCCGGATCATGATCGTCTCGCCCTCGCTGCTCGCGCTGGCGATCCAGCTGATGCAGTCGCTGGTGCGCGACGCCCGCATGCGCGAGGAGGCGCAGGTGATCCAGGCGGAAGTCGGCAAGCTCTTGGCCGATATCCGCCGGCTCGGCGAGCGGGCGGAAAAGCTCGACCAGCATTTCCGCCAGGCGCAGGAGGACGTCGCCGGCATCCGCACCTCCGCCGGCAAGGTCACGAGCCGGGGCGAACGCATCGGCGCGCTGGAGTTCGACGACGCGAAGGGCGAGCCGAAGCTGCCGTTTGCGGCCGGGCTGCCGCTGAAGGATGCGGCGGAGTGAGGAGACAGGCGAAACCCGGACGCTGCTGACATAGGCAGCGGTCTAACGATGCGATATCATCTCGATCGATGGAGCGCCGCATGAGAGACGCACGCCAATTTAATATCACCCTGCCAGCAGAGACTGCCGCCCTGATCGATGAAAAAATCAGGTCGGGAACGCATGCCTCGGCCAGCGATCTGGTGAACGACAGCCTGCAGACCTTTATCGAACGAGAGGCGGCTTTGGAGCGCTGGTTGCGTAATGAGGTCTTGGCAGGACACGCAGAGTATCTCGCAGACCCGTCTACCGCCGTTCCGATCGACGAAGTGATGGACAGGATCAAGGAAGCACGCGCTCTCCGGCGTGTTTGATACCATGCAGGTCGCCTTCTCCGCGCGTGCGACTCGGCAGTTGGCAGACCTCGATTTCTATATTTCTGAAATGGCCGGCGATGCAGTGGCGGAAGGATACATATCGCGTATTCTGCGGTTCTGCAGGCGTCTGGATATGTTTCCTGTTCGCGGAACCAGCCACGATGACCTTCTTCCCGGGCTGCGTGTCGTCGGATTCGAACGCCGGGTCACAATCGCATTCATCGTGACCAACGAAACTGTCCTCATCGAGGGGATTTTCTACGGCGGGCAGGATTGGGCGTCCGCGTTGAAAACGCCGTGACACTCCGCATCACCCTACCTTCAACACCGCACTCAGCTCCGGCTTCACGTTCAGCGTCTGGAACACCACGCAGTAGCGCTCGGTCAGCTTGAGCAGCGTGTCGAGCTTCTCCTGAGGGGCGTTGGTCTCGACGTCGAAGGAGAGCCGGATCGCCTTGAAGCCGACGGGCGCGTCCTTGGCGACGCCGAGCGTGCCGCGGAAGTCGAGATCGCCCTCGGCCCGGACCACGCCCTTTTTCAGTTCGATCTCGAGCGCGGTCGCGACCGCCTTCAGCGTCACGCCGGCGCAGGCGACCAGCGCCTCCAGCAGCATGTCGCCCGAGCAGAGCTCCGCGCCCGAGCCGCCGGTGGCCGGATGCAGGCCGGCCAGCGCGATGGCGCGGCCGGTCTCGACCTTGCAGGCGATGTGCTGGTCGTCGAGTTCGCCGCGCGCCTTCAGCGTGACGATGCCCGCCTCCGGGGTCTCGCGATACTTGTCCTTGAGCGGCGCCTGCATGGCGCGAAGGGCAGTGACGTCCATGGTCGTGAAGCCTCGGGTTAAAGCCATTCCTGTCGAAGCGGTTGGTAACGGCTCGCGAAGCAAAGCGCTACCACCACATTCCGGCCGTCTCGGCCGTCTTGTTCTGCAGCGGGGCCTCGTCGCGCAGCGAGCGGTCGAGCGTGCGCAGCGCGTCGCGCTTGATCGCCTCGAAAGCCGGCGAGAGCCGGTCGCGCGGGCGGGCGAGCGGGTTGTCGAGTTCGTCGAAGATGCGCCCCGGCTTCGGCTGCATCACGAGAATGCGGTCGGCCAGCGTCACGGCCTCCTCGACGTCATGGGTCACCATCACCACGGTCGGGCGGCTCTCCTCCCAGAGCGCCAGCAGGTGGCCGTGCAGGCTCGCCCGCGTCGTGGCGTCGAGCGCCGAGAAGGGCTCGTCCATCAGCAGGAGTTTTGGCCGCGTGATCAGGGCGCGCGCGATCGCGACGCGCTGCTGCTGGCCGCCCGACAGTTCGCGCGGCCAGCGCTTTTCGTAGCCGGCCAAGCCGACGCGGACGAGCGCGTTCGTCACCAGCCCCTCGCGCTCGAAGGCCGTCAGGTGCGACAGGCCGAAGGCGACGTTGTCCGCTACGGAGAGCCACGGAAACAGGCGCGGCTCCTGGAAGATCACGCCGACATCGGCGCGGGGTTCGGTGATCGCCTCGCCGTTCAGGACGATACGCCCGGCGCTGGGCTGGTCGAGGCCCGCGATCAGGCGCAGCAGCGTGGTCTTGCCGCAGCCGGAACCGCCGACCAGAGCAAGGATCTCGCCGGCGGCGACCTCGACCTCGATCCGCGACAGCGCCTGCGTGCCGTCGGCATAGGTTTTGGACAAAGTCTCGAAGCGCAGCATCGAGCAGGACTTTCAGAGCTTGTCGCGGCGCAGATCCTGCCAGGCGAGGAAGGGCCGCGTGAGGGCGAGAAGCAGCGTATCCGCCAGCTTGCCGAGCACGGCGAAGCTGATGATGGCCGCGATGATGGTGTCGGGGCGGCCAAGCTGCTGGCCGTCCACGAGCAGATAGCCCAGCCCCTCGCTCGCCCCCATGATCTCGGCGGCGACGACGAACATGAAGCCCAAGCCCAGCCCCGAGCGCAGGGCCGTGAACCAGGCCGGCAGGATCGCCGGCAGCAGCACGCGGCGGACCATCGCGACACGGCCGAGCCTGAAGACGCGGCCGACCTCGATGATCTTGCGGTCGATGTCGATGATCGCCGCCGCGACCCCGAGATAGACCGGGAAGAACACGCCGACCGCGATCAGCGCCACCTTCGACGCCTCGAAGATGCCGAACCAGAGGATGAAGAGCGGGACCCAGGCGATCGAGGGAATCGAGCGCAGCGCCTGCAGCGTCGGGTCGAGCAGCCCGCGCGCCACCGGCAGCGCCCCGGTCAGCGCCCCGAGCAGCGTTCCGACGCCCGCGCCGAGCCCGAAGCCTGCCGCGACCCGCCAGAGCGTCGCAGTCGCATGCGTCAGCAGTTCACCCGACGCCGCCAGCCCCCAGAGCGTTTTTCCGACGACGCTGGGCGGCGGCATCAGCCGGCCATTGGCGATGCCGGCCCGGACGAGGACTTCCCAGAGGATGGCGAGCAGGATCGGCAGCAGCAGGCCTGCGAGAAGAAGGCTGCGCGGCTTGACGGAGGCCGCTTGCCTAGGCTCTTCCTCAGCCAGGATCGTCGTTGCCGGATCGACTGCGCTCACCGCGGCGCTCTTTCCAATTCGTCATGCTCGCCCTTGTGGCGAGCATCCACGTCTTCGTCATAGCACTCGAGGAGCCAAGACGTGGATGGTCGGCACAAGGCCGACCATGACGGAGAAGGCCGAGGACCGCGGGCCACGCTCAGTTCGTCGCGGCCGCGAAACGCCGGTCGAGCAGCGCGTCGACCACCGCCTTCACGTCCGTCGCGGCCGGCAGCACCCCCGCCTCCTTCAGCGCGAGGCCGGCTGCGAGGATGGTCTGCGCCTGCGCGTCGCCGATCGTGGAGTGCGTCAGCTCGGTGCGGGTGAGCTGGCGTTCGATCACGGCGTCGGACAGCTTGGTGTAGTCGACCAGGATCTTCTTCAGCTCGGCCGGGTTGGCGAGCGCATAGCCGCGGGCTTCCTCGTAAGCCGCGATCACCTTGCGGACGAGTGCGGGGTTCTCCGTGGCGAAGGCCTCGCGGACATTCAGCACGCCCCAGGTGTTGTCCTCGGCCTTGCGGTGGAACAGCTTCGCGCCGCTCTCGACCTCGGCTGCCGCCATCAGCGGGTCCAGGCCCGCCCAGGCGTCGACATCGCCGCGCTCCAGCGCCAGCCGCCCATCCGCATGCTGCAGCAGCACCAGCCTGACGTCCTTCTCGGTCAGCTTGGCCTCGGCCAGGGCCCGGACGAGGAAGATGTGCGGGTCGGTGCCGCGCGTGACGGCGACGCGCTTGCCCTTGAGATCGGCGACCTTGGCGATCTCGCTCTTCGCGCCGGTGACGAGCGCGGTCCATTCGGGGCGCGAATAGACATAGATCGACTTGATCGGGTTGCCGTTGATCTTGCCGATCAGGGCCGCCGCGCCGGCCGTCGAGCCGAAGTCGAGTGAGCCGGCGTTGAGGAATTCCAGCGCCTTGTTCGAGCCGGCCGACTGGACCCAGCGAACGCTGACGCCCTCGGAGGCCAGCGCCTTCTCGAGAATCCCGCGCTCCTTCAGCACGAGGCTGACCGGATTGTAGGTCGCGAAATCGACCCGGATTTCCTTGGGCGCCTGCGCGGAGGCGTTCGTCGCGCCGAACGCGACCGAGGCCGCGGCGAGGCAGGCGAGGACGAGGCGGCGGGTGGTGTTGATGGTCATGATACGATCCCTTTTGTCGCGGTGAGGCGCAGGGATCGGGAAAGGACTCAAGCCTTTCCGTGGCCCCGACGCTTTAGCTGCACTTGTTTCGCGCCCGCAAGCTGCTGGCTCAAATCGGCGCGTATCCGTCTTGTAGGTCCAGACGTTCTGTTTGTCAAACAAGACGGTCATGTTTGTTCAAATTTTTATTACACATAAATTTAGTGTGGAATTTTCCCTTTATCGCGAATCCCGTCATCATGTTACCAGCGTCGTGGCTCTTGACGCGCAGCGCGTCAGGCCGGGGATGGATGGGCCCATGTCGTTGGTCGCGGATCAGCCGGTTCTCAGGCTGGCGGAGGTTCTGGACGATCCCGCGCGCGCGGTCGCGGCGCTGGTCGGCCGCGCCTCTGGCGGCGATGTCGCCACGCTGCGCCAGAGGATGGTCGCCGGGCTTCGCGGCGTGCTCGACGAAGGCCACGAAACCGCACGCCAAATCCTGAAAGCACCCCGCAGCGGGCTTGCCTGCGCGAGGCGGCTCTCGGAGGTGATGGATGGCATCGTCGCCTGCCTGCATGTCGCCGCGACGCGGCATTTCTACCAGGCGGTCAACCCGTCGCAATCCGAGCGCATCGCGGTCGTCGCGGTCGGCGGCTATGGCCGCGGCACGCTGGCGCCGGGCTCCGATGTCGATCTGCTCTTCCTGTTCCCGCACAAGCAGACGGCCTGGGGCGAGAGCGTCGTCGAGGCGATGCTCTACCCGCTCTGGGACCTGAAGCTGAAGGTCGGCCATTCGGTGCGCTCGATCGACGATTGCGTGCGCGAGGCCAAGGCCGACATGACGATCCGCACCGCGCTGCTGGAAGCGCGGTTTCTGGTCGGCGATCCGCTGCTGTTCCACGACATGGTCCGGCGCTTCGGGGCCGAGGTGGTCGAGGGTACGGCCCCGGCCTTTACCGAGGCCAAGCTTCAGGAACGCGAGACCCGCGTGCGCCGCGCCGGCTCGTCGCGCTATCTCGTCGAGCCCAACGTCAAGGACGGCAAGGGGGGCCTGCGCGATCTCAACACGCTGTTCTGGATCGCGAAATACTCCTACCGCGTCGACGACGCCCGCGCGCTGGTCAATGCCGGCCTGTTCGACCGCAAGGAACTGGTGATGTTCGAGCGTTCGGAGGAGTTCCTCTGGCGCGTGCGCTGCTGGATGCATTTCATCACCGGCCGGGCCGAGGAGCGGCTCTCCTTCGATCTGCAGCGGCAGGTGGCGGCCGCGATCGGCTATGCCGGGCGCAGCGGCCAGGCCCCGGTCGAGCGCTTCATGAAGGCCTATTTCCTCGTCGCCAAGGATGTCGGCGACCTGACCGCGATCGTCTGCGCCGCGCTGGAGGCGCGCCAGCAGAAGCCGCGCGCCTCGCTCTCGCGCCTGCTCGGCTCCTTCACCAAGCGCAGCCGCGTGCGGGCGCTCGGCCATCCCGATTTCACGCTGAAGAGCCAGCGGCTCTGCGTCGTCGATGGCGACGCCTTCCGGCGCGACCCGGTCAACCTGCTGCGGCTGTTCGAGATCGCCAGCCGCGACGACATCGCCATCCACCCCGACGCCAGCCGGCTGGTGACCCAGTCGCTCCGGCTGGTGACGCCGCAGTTGCGGGCCGACCCGGAAGCCAACCGCATCTTCCTTGAGATCCTGACCGCAAGGCGCTCGCCGGAAGCGGTGCTCCGGCGGATGAACGAGTCGGGGCTGCTGGGCAAATTCGTGCCGGATTTCGGCCGCGTCGTCGCGATGATGCAGTTCAACATGTATCACCACTACACGGTCGACGAGCATCTGATCCGCTCGGTCGGCATCCTCGCCGAGATCGACGCCGGCGTGCTGGAAATGGAGCATCCTCTCGCCAACGAGATCATGCCGACGATCGCCAACCGGCGCGCGCTCTATGTCGCGCTGTTCCTGCACGACATCGCCAAGGGGCGGATCGAGGATCATTCGATCGCCGGGGCGCGCATCGCCCGCAAGCTCTGCCCAAGGCTCGGCCTGAGCGAGGCGCAGACCGAGACGGTGGCATGGCTGGTCGAGCACCATCTCGACATGTCGACCGTCGCCCAGAGCCGCGACCTCGGCGACCCCAAGACGATCGAGAGCTTCGCCGCCATCGTGCAGACGCTTGAGCGGCTGAAGCTTCTGCTGATCCTCACCGTCGCCGACATCAAGGCGGTCGGTCCCGGCGTCTGGAACGGGTGGAAAGGGCAGTTGCTGCGCACGCTGTATTTCGAGACCGAGATCGTGCTCGCCGGCGGGCACTCGGCTATCGAGCGCAAGGCGCGCGTCGAGAAGAAGCAGGACGCGCTCAAGGAGCTTCTCGGCGACTGGCCGGCCGACGAGCGCGACGCCTATCTGGCGCGGCATTATCCGGCCTACTGGATCAAGACCGACCTCGCCCGGCAGGAGAAGCACGCCCGCTTCCTGCGCGGTGCGGAGGCCGACGGCCGCACCACCGCGACCGCTGTCGAGACCGACCAGTTCCGCGGGATCACCGAACTGACCGTGCTGGCGCCCGACCATCCCCGCCTGCTCGCCATCGTCACCGGGGCCTGCGCGGCGGCCGGCGGCAACATCGTCGACGCGCAGATCTTCACCACGACGGACGGGCTGGTGCTCGACACGATCTCGGTCTCGCGCGCTTTCGACCGCGACGACGACGAGTTGCGCCGGGCCGAGCGGATCGCGGCCGCGATCGAGCGCGCGCTGAAAGGCGAGATCAGGATCGCCGACCTCGTGGCTCAGCGGCGCGCACCGCCGCCGCGCGGCGGCACCTTCCAGCTCGCGCCCGAGGTCATCATCGACAATGTGCTGTCGGCCCGCCACACGGTGCTGGAGGTCTCCGGGCTCGACCGGCCGGGCCTGCTCTACGACCTCACCACCGCGATCGGAAAACTCAACCTCAACATCGCCTCGGCCCATATCGCGACCTTCGGCGAGAAGGCGGTCGACGTGTTCTACGTCACCGACCTGACCGGCGCGAAGATCGTCTCGACGGCGCGGCAGCTCACGATCCGCAAGGCGCTGCTCGACGTGTTCTCGTTCTGGCACGACAAGCCGGCGGGCAAGGCGAAGGCGGCGGCGAGGGTTTGAGGCACGGCCTAACCCGCAGCCCTCATCCTGAGGAGCCGCGGCACGCGGCGTCTCGAAGGATGCTCCAGAGGGCATTGGAGCTAACTGGAGCATCCTTCGAGACGCAGCCTTTTGCTGCTCCTCAGGATGAGGGCTGAGTCAGGACGCGCGCTTGATTTCGGCCGACATAAGCCCGATATCGGCCCCGAAGGCGCTCGCCCCCTTGCCGTGCGGGCCGCCACCTTGATCTGGACTGGATGAGGCCATGACGCAGAACCCTGCGAACGACGACCCCGTGACCGAGACCAATGCAACCCCCGCCTCGCCCGAGGAATTCCTCGCCAATGAGCTGACGCGCGTCGAGGCCGAGCGCGACGACCTCAAGGACAAGCTGCTGCGCACGCTCGCCGACATGGAAAACCTGCGCCGCCGCACCGAGCGCGAGGTCGCGGACGCCAAGACATACGCCGTGACCAGCTTCGCCCGCGACATGCTGGGCTCGGCCGACAATCTGCGCCGGGGCCTGGAAAACGTGCCCGAGCAAGCCAAGGCAGGCGACGCGGCGCTGAATGCTCTGATCGAAGGCGTCGAGCTGACCGAGCGCGAACTGCTCAAGACGCTGGAGCGCCATGGCGTCCGCAAGATCGATCCGCAGGGGGAGAAGTTCGACCCCAACATGCATCAGGCGATGTTCGAGGCGCCGGACGCCGAGGTGGCGAAGGGCATGGTCTCGAAGGTCGTGCAGACCGGCTACAAAATTGGCGAGCGCGTGCTGCGGCCTGCCCTGGTCGGCGTCTCGGCCGGCGCGCCGAAACCCGTCGAGGCCTCCGCGCCCGAGGGCGACGACGCGCCCCCGCCCGAAGCCTGACCCATGCTGGAAGCCGCCGGCGTCGCCGTCTTCGCATTGACCGGCGCGCTGGTGGCGGCCCGCAAGGGCATGGACCCGTTCGGCTTCATCCTGCTCGCCACCGTCACCGGCGTCGGTGGCGGCACGCTGCGCGACCTGCTGCTCGGCCGGCTGGTGTTCTGGGTCCGCGATCCCTCCGACGTCTTCGTCTGCACGGCGGTCGCCTTGTGCTGCTGGGCCACGGCCTATTGGAAGCCCGGCCTGATCGACGGCTGGGCCGGAAAACGGCTGCTGCTCTGGGCGGATGCGGCGGGGCTCGCGCTCTTCGCCGTCGTCGGCACGCTGAAGGCGCTCGATGTCGGCGTCTCGCCCCTGTCCGCGATTGCGCTCGGCGCGATGACCGCGACCTTCGGCGGCATCCTGCGCGACATTCTGGCCGGCGACCGGCCGATGGTGCTGTGGAGCCGGGATTTCTATGTCACGGCGGCGGCGGCGGGCGCAGGCGTCACGGCGGGGCTGTCGCTGCTGGCGATCGAGCCGGTGATCGTCATGGCCGCCGGGCTCGCGGCGGGATTTGGCCTGCGGGCGGGCTCGATCCTGTTCGGCTGGTCGTTTCCGGGGTTGCCGGGGCCGCCTGTCGACAAGCCGTGACGAGCGCGCGCTCCCTTCTCCCCTCGGGCGAGAAGGTGGCAGCGCGCAGCACTGACGGATGAGGGCAGACCGGGTGAGCGGACTGCCGTCCCTCCCTCATCCGACCCGGCTTCGCCGGGCCACCTTCTCCCCCGAGGGGAGAAGGAAGAAGCCTCACTCCGGCTTCGTCACGCGCCGCAAGGTTAGGTTCAGCCGCCCGCCCTGCGGCAGAAGCTGTGACGAGCCCGAAAGGATGCGGTCGACGCCGTGATAGGCCAGCCGCGCCTCACCGCCGAACAGGACCGCGTCGCCCGAGGCGAGCTTGAACGACACGGTCCTTCCGCCGCGCACCGTGCCGCCGATGCGGAACAGCGCGCTGTCCCCAAGCGAGAGCGAGAGCACCGGCGCGTCGAACGCGGCCTCGTCGCGGTCCTGATGCAGGCCCATCTTCGCGCCCTTGCCGTAGAAATTGATCAGGCAGGCCTCGGGCGGGTGCGGGTAGCCGGCAAGCGCCTCCCAGGCGTCGAGCAAGGGCGCCGGCATCAGCGGCCAGGGCTCGCCCGTCTCGGGATGGAGCGGCTGGTAGCGGTAGCCGCGCTCGTCGGAGACCCAGCCGAGCGGGCCGCAATTCGTCATCCGGACCGAGAAGGGCTTGCCGGTCTTCGGCATGCGCGGCTGGAACAGCGGAGCCTGCCGCACGACGGCGCGCAGTTCAGCCACCAGCGCGCCTTGCGCGTCGGCGTCGAGCCAGTTCGGCCAGTGCAGGACGCCGGGTGCGATGGCGACCTGCGTCATGGCCCGCCTCAGAGCGTCTCGAGGCCGAGCACGTCGGCCATGCTGTAGAGGCCGGGCTTGCGGCCCCTGCCCCAGAGCGCGGCCTTGATCGCCCCTTGCGCGAACAGCCCGCGATCCTCGGCGATATGCGCCAGTTCGAGCCGCTCCCCCTGCCCGGCGAAGATCACCTTGTGGTCGCCGACGACCGTGCCGCCGCGCAGCGCGGCGAAGCCGATCGCGCCGGCCGGCCGCGCCCCGGTCTGGCCGTCGCGCACCGCGACACGCGTCTCGGCCAGATCGACCGCCCTGCCTTGGGCTGCCGCCTCGCCCAGCAGAACGGCGGTGCCGGACGGCGCATCGACCTTCATACGGTGGTGCATCTCGGCGATCTCGATGTCCCAGTCGGTCCCGAGCGTGGCCGCGACCTTGCGCACCAGCGCCGCCAGCAGATTGACGCCGAGGCTCATATTGCCCGAGCGGATGATCGCGGCATGGCGGCCGGCGGCTTCCAGCTTCGCGAGATGGGCCGGCTCCATGCCGGTGGTGCCGACGACATGGACAATGCGGGCCTGGGCGGCGAGCGCGGCGAACGCGACGGTTGCGTCGGGCACGGTGAAGTCGAGCACGCCTTCCGCCTCGACGAAGGCCGGCAGCGCGTCATCCGTGACCACGACGCCGCAGGCCGGCAGGCCGGCGAGCAGGCCGGCATCCGACCCCAGCAGAGGAGAACCGGGCCGCTCGATCGCGGCGGACAGCACGCAGCCCGGCGCCTCGTGGATCGCCCTGATCAGCATCCGCCCCATGCGCCCGGCGGCGCCGACGACGACGAGACGCATGTCGGTCATGAAAAGCGGTCTCCAAAGGCGGTCGATGCCAGCCCTATAGAGCGGATCGCCGCGCCGCGACACCCGAAAACCGACAAACGAAAAACGGCCGGGTCGCCCCGGCCGTCGTTTGTCTCGGTATCGTCAGGCTCAGGCCGCGGCCTGGATGCCCGAGAGCTTCCACGGCCCGCCGCGCTCGCGCACGAAGGTCCAGTGTTCCGTGACCTCCTGCGTCGCCTTGGGATCGCCATCGACGACCTTCCCGCTCGCACGCTCATAGAGCGCGTTGATCAGGCTGAAGCGCAGCGCCACCGTGGCGTAGTCCACCGAACCTTCGCGCCAGGCTTCCGACAGGTCGCCCTGCAGCAGCTTCACGTCCGAGACGCGGTCGACCAGACCCTTGCGGGCGTTGCCCGAAAGATCCTCGTCGAAATAGCCGAACATCTCCGGCGTGGTGATGCGGCGCAGCCCCGCCTCGTCCTCGTTGGAATAGGTCTCGTTCACCTCGCCGAGCAGGCGCTCGAAGGTGTTGAAGTCGTCGCCCGAGAGCTCGATGGGCTGCGTCTGCGGCGCGGACGCGCCGCCGCCCATCATGCCCATGCGCGCCATGGCGTTGGGCTGGGCCTGCGGCTGGTAGGGCTCGCGCGGCAGCGGCGCACCACCGGCAGCGGCCATCTGCGGCTCGGAGCGGCGACGGAAGAAGCGCAACGCCAGCCAGATCGCGCCGCCGATCAGGGCGATCTGCAGCAGGAAGCCGAACACGCCGGCGAGCGAGGCGAGACCCGAGAAGAAGCCCGAGCCCGAGAGCAGGCCGAACAGGCCCGCGCCCAGCAGGCCGGCGCCGACGCCCATCATCAGGTTGCGGGCCATGGACGGACGAGCCGCCTGCGCGGCGGCGGCGCTGGCCGTGCCCGCCGCCGGAGTGGCGGCCGAAGGCTGCGCGCTGCGCTGGAAGGGCTGCGCTCCCCTGGGAGCAGTGTCTGTCCGGGCCGGCGCCTGCTCGGTGCGCGAGCCGCGGCTGCCGAAGCCCTTGCCGCCGCCGGGACGCGCCTCGGCGATCACGGGCACAAGCAGCAGCGCGCCTGCGAGAACGGCGACGTAACGGCCACGACGGGCGAGCGAAATCAGAGACATGGTTCCTCCCGGAGCCCCCCTTGGGCTCTCTTGCACGCAATATGGTCGGAGCGGGCTGACCTTGCAAGAGCGCCGCGGCTAAACCGATGTGGCCAAAGGACAATCGTCCCGCGCTCGACGCGGCTTGGGCTGCCGCGCAAAGGCGTGCTAAGCTCCTCGCGCATGACCGGCCTCGCACCGGTCGCGGAGGGGTCGGGCCATGAGCATGATCTCGTTGATGCGTCGGCCGGGAGCCGGATTGGCCAAACTCGTCCTTGCGGCGGGTCTGGCGGCGGGTCTGGCGAGCCTGCCGGTACGGGCGACCGAACCGCCGAGAGCCCTCGAGCCGCCACGCCGGGCGCAGGCCCCGGAACCCTTGTGCTTCTGCTGGAGCGACGGGCGCAAGATCGCCGAGGGGGCGACCGCCTGCATCCGCACCAGCCATGGCCGCCGCCTGGCGGCATGCGGCCGCGTCATCAACATGATGTCGTGGGAGGTGAGCGACACGCCCTGCCCGGAAAGCTGAGCCGCCGCCACACGGCTCCCTAAACGAAAAAACGCTGCGGGACGGTTCCGTCCGGCAGCGCTTTCCATGACTTTCCTGGTCCAGGCAATCGAGACTTACGGCAGTCAGAACGCTCCCAGAACGATCGCGATCACGAAAAGAAAGGCCGCACCCATGATCAATCGGTCGAAACGCAGCGTGAGGCTCATCACACCCTCCTGTGTCATTGACCTGTCACCGACGCTAGCAGAACTGGCGTCGGCCGCAAGGGGGATGTGGCCGAAACGCGTCCGGCCAAAGGCAAGAGTATCGCTAAAAATCGATTAAACTGTTGAACAGTCTTGGGGATATCTGCGGTTACCCTGTTGGCTGTTCAAGACTTTCCAGCGCCTTGCCGATGGCGATGATGCGATCGTCGGCCCCGAAGCCGGCGATGATCTGCACGCTGACTGGCAAACCGCGCGAGCCGCGCATCAGCGGTATCGTCAGGCACGGCACGCCGAGCAGGGTCCAGAGCCGGTTGAAGCGGGAATCGCCGGTCGAATCCATGGTCGCGGGGGCCTCGCCGGGCGCGGCGAAGGTGACGACGACGTCGGCCTCGCGGAAGAAGGCGCGGGCCGCATCGCGGCCCCGGCGGGAGTCGCGGCGCGCGGCGTCATACTGCTCCGGCGTCGTGGCCCTGGCCGTGTCGAGATAGGCGCGCAGCTTGGGCGCGATCGCGTCCCGGTGATTGGCGTATTCCCAGGCGAGCGCCTGCGTCGCTTCCCAGTCCTGCAGGGGCCCATGGGCGCGATAGGCCGCCGCCAGCGCGTCGGGCTCGGCAAGCTCGCTCACCACAGCCCCGGCCCCGCTCGCGAGCTTTCGGAATCGCTGCAGCGCGAGGTCGGAGGCTTCCTCGGGCGCGCCCGCGAAACCTTGCCGCGCGATGCCGATGCGCAGGCCCTTCAGCATGGCCGGTGCGACGTCGAGGTCCTGCCGGCCGGTGATCGCCGCCATGGCGAGCCCGAGATCGTCGGCGCTCGCCGCCATCAGGCCGAGCGTATCGAGCGACCAGGAGAAGGTCTTCACCCCCACAGTCGGGAGCAGGCCATAGGAGGGCTTGATGCCGGCGACGCCGCAATAGGAGGCCGGACGGATAACCGAGCCGCCGGTCTGGGTGCCGACCGCGAGCGGGATCATGCCGGCGCCCACCGCCGCCGCCGAGCCGGCCGAGGAGCCGCCGGGGCTGGCTTTCGGATCGTGCGGGTTGTGCGTCGGCGCGGGATCGAGAAAGGCGAAGGCGGTGGTGTGGGTCTTGCCCGCGACGGTCGCGCCCGCCGCCTTCAGCGCCATCACGATGGGGGCGTCGCCGCGCGGCCGCCAGTCTGCGTAGATTTCCGAGCCCATCCGCGTCGGCAGATCGGCGGTGTCGATGATGTCCTTGACGCCGCAGGCGACGCCCGCCAGCGGGCCGACGCCCGGCAGGAGCGCGTCGGGCCGGCTGGCGAAGGCCCCGATCGCAGGCTCCGCCGCGTCGATCGCGGCCTGGGCGCGGACGAGTTCGGCCTGCGCCGTGCTCTGCCCCGAGGCGATGCGTCCGACGATCTCGCGCAGGCGTTCCATGCTCACTCTCCTATCAGTCTGACGATGGCCGCGGTCGTCCGGCGCGCCAGCGGCATCGCGACGAAGGCGGCCAGAGCCGCGCTCGGCCAGGCGATGGCGAAGCCGTGCATCCAGCGCGCGAGGAAATCCGCCGTCGCGCCGAGGTTGACGAAGGTGATCACGCCGGAGACCAGAAAGGCCATCATGAAGGCCGTCACGACCGGGAAGATGAAGCGGGCCTTGCCGGTCATGCGGTTTCTCGCAGGCGATGTCGTTCGCTCGTCATTGGCACATCGCGGCCGTGGCGACCACGCCGCTTTCGCGAATGGGGCCCTGCGTCGGCCAGGCCTTGCGCCGCCGCCGCGACGTTAAGATTTGGCTAACCCCGCCGCCAAAGTTAATCCGGCTGTGCCGTTCCCGCCGCACCGGGTCAAGAAACCGTTCACGAAACGGGTCGCATTTGATCGGTCATGCGACGCGTCCATCTCGCCCTCATCGCTCTCGGACTGCTCGGCACCGGCCTCGCCGGCTGCGGCAAGTTCCAGAAAGCCCAGCGCGCGGCCTGGCGGGACCAGGCCGAGGCGCAATGCCTGTCCTCGCGCCAGGTGCAGCTCTCGGCCTATGTCAGCCTGCGCGACAGGCCGATCGACGGACCAGGCACCTGCGGCATGGAAAAGCCGCTCAGGGTGGCGGCCTTCGCCAATGGCGGCATCGGTCTGACGAGTACGGCCACCCTCTCCTGCCCCGTGGTCGCGACCACCGACAAATGGCTTGCCGAGGTCGTGCAGCCCGCGGCGATGAACGTGCTCGGCGCTCAGGTCGTCGAGATGCGGGCGGGCTCCTATTCCTGCCGCGCCATGAACAACGGAACGGGCACCAGCCGCACCTCCGAGCATGCCTATGGCAACGCCGTCGACATCTTCTCCTTCCGCCTGAACGACGGGCGCAACGTCACGGTCAAGGGCGGCTGGAAAGGCGCGCCCGAGGAGCAGGCCTTCCTGCGCGAGATCTTCGTCGGCGCCTGCCAGCATTTCTCGACCGTGCTCGGGCCGGGCGCGGACATGTTCCACTACGACCATTTCCACATCGATCTGGCGCGCCATTCCAAGGGGCGACACATCTGCAAGCCGGTGATCAAATACACGCCGAACTACAACCTGCCGCCGCCGGACCCGGCACGACCCTATCTCTCCGCGCAGCCGCAGCGCCGCGACGAGGCGCCGATGGTCGCTAGCGGGCCGCTGCTGCGCCAGCCGGGCGATGGCCTGCGCCCGCCGGGCGGCGTCGGCGGAGGCTATCCGGTGGCGAGCCGAGGCGGCGCGCAGGGGCTCGAACTGCAGCAACGCTTCCTCGAGGAATACGACCGCACGCCGCTGAACCCGCCGCGCCATAACCGCCCGCAAGCACTGCCGAGCGAGGCGCGCGGGCCGCTGCAGCTGCCGGGCTCGACCCCGCCGAGCGAGGAGATGATCCTGGGCGACGACGAGGGCAACGGCGTGCTCGACATGGAGGGTTTCGACCAGGCCCAGCCGGCCGAGATCACCCCGCAGAACGACCCGTTCGCTTATAGTATGGGCCGGACGCCGCGGCGGTGACCTGCAGTCTTCGCCTCGCTCAACAACGGTCCCTCAGCGGGGGAGGTTGCGAAGCGGAGCTCTGCTGACTAGCGCCCGCGATAGACCAGCGGGAACTGCTCAGGCTTCACCGCCTTGCCGTCGCAGGCTTCCTTCTCGCGGTATTCGATCAGCACGAACTCGCCCGCCTCGTTGACGCGGTGACGCTCATAGACGCCGCAATCGCCTGAGCTTCGCCCGAGCGAAACGCCTGTGACGGTGCGGGCCTTCACATCCCAAGACGGCGCCATCAGTTCGGCGGGCTCGCTGGTGCGCTTCTTGCCCGGCGGGCCCTTGAAGGTCAGAAAGCTCAGATTCTGGGCCGGGTCCGGCAGATAGACCAGCGCAAAGACGGAATTGCCCTGGATGTTGAAGATCTGACAGCGAATCTCCCAGATCGCCGATTCCTCCGACATCTGGAAGCCGGTGACGCCAGACTTCATGATCTCGGGATTGCAGCCGTATCTTTTCTCGGCCTGCGTCAGCACGGCGCGCGGCACCTGGGCGGGCCTGACCTGATAGCGGGTGAACTGCGCCGGCACGCCGCCTGCGGGCGTCGCGGCCTGGGCGGGCGGAGCCGGAGGCGGCGGCGCGGCGGCGCTCATGCAGCCGGCCCCGCCCTTGACCGAGGCCCGGAACTGCTGCTTGCCCGGCAGGCTCAGCACCAGCGAGCCGCTCTCGATCTCAACCGCCTCGCCCTCGATCTCGCCGAGCTTCAGCTCCAGAACCGCAAACCCGTCGCCCTGCGCCAGCCTGTAGAGCTGATAGGGATGGAGCCCGTAGCCGCCGGCCTTGCCGCCGGTGGCGACGCGGGTCATGGTCAGAATCTGATCGCCGACCTTGATGCGGGCGGGCTGGCGGGCGTTGTTCTGGCCGGTCAGGGCCTCGCTGAAGATGAAGGCGTAGCGGTCCTTGTCGGGATCGCGGTTGGCCTGCCAGAGCGCGATCGAGCAGCCCTTCGATCGATCGACCTCGGCCTTGTCGAAGAGCTTGAGGTCGATCCTGCCGTCATCGGGCTTGGCCTGCGCCAGCGCGAGCGACGGCAACAGCAGAACTCCGGTCAGCGCAGCCAGATGCCTGCCCAAACGACTTATCGCCATGGTCCGCGCCCCCGAGCCCTAAGCTCGGGAGCCTAGCCGAGGCGGCGGCGGTGGCAACCCGCAATCATCACACCGCGTCAGATGCCCGACATCCGCCTGAGCGCCTCGAAATGCTTCTCCGACTGGTACACGAGCACCTGCCGCCATTCGCGCGCCGTCGCCTCGATCTCCTGCTGCGGGATCAGCCTCAGCGGCCTGCCGGTCGACATGGCCAGCACCTGCTGCCGGCAGGCGCGCTCAAGGAAATACAGGTCGTCGAAGGCGACCGCGACCGAAGGTCCGCCGATCGTGACGCCGTGATGGGCGAGGAAGGTGATGTCGGCCCCGGCATCGGCCCTGTTGGCGGCGACGATCGCCTCGCCCTCGCCGGCGTCGAGCGCCAGACCGCCGAAATGGTCGACATAGAGGGTGCGACCATGGAAGCGGCAGGCGGTCTGGTGGGCCATCTCCAGCCGGCCGCACTCGACCATGGTCAGCGCGGTCGCGTAGGGCATGTGGACATGCAGCACCGCGACATGGCGCGGGTTGGCCTTGTGAGCGGCGACATGGATGTTGAGCGCGGTCGCCTCGACCTCGCCTTCGCCTTCCAGGATGACGCCCTTGTCGTCGATCAGCAGCAGGTCCGACGGCTTCATCTCGGCCCAGTGGACGCCATAGGGATTGATCAGGTAGCGCGACCCGCCATCCGCCGCATCGGGCAGCGCGACCGAGAAATGGTTGCAGATGCCCTCGTTCAGCTCGAACTTCGCGGCGAGCCGCAGGGCGGCCGCGAGATCGCGGCGCTGATGGGTGATGCTGGGCAGGGGCATGGAGACGGTCTCTCGGTCGCTATGACGAGCCGCCAGCCAAGCACCGCCCACCCCGACATGACAAGGCCCGGCGCTGGGGCCGGGCCTGAGGCAAATCGCATGGCGCGACCGGCGTCACGTCATTTCGGCGCGAGCACCATCACCATCTGGCGGCCTTCGAGCTGCCAGTCGCTCTCGACCTTGGCGACATCGACGAGATCGCCCTTGACCCGCTCCAGCACCTTCACGCCAAGGTCCTGGTGGGCCATCTCTCGGCCGCGGAAGCGCAGGGTCACCTTGACCTTGTCGCCCTCCTCGAAGAAGCCGTGCATGGCCTTCATCTTGACGTCGTAATCGTGCTTGTCGATGCCCGGCCGGAGCTTGATCTCCTTGATCTCGATGGTGCGCTGCTTCTTGCGCGCCTCGGCCGCCTTCTTCTGCTCCAGAAAGCGGAAGCGGCCATAGTCGAGAATCTTGCAGACCGGCGGCTCGGAATTCGGCGATATCTCGACCAGGTCGAGGCCGGCATCCTCGGCAATCTTCAGGGCCTCGAAGAACGAGACCACGCCACGGTTGGCGCCGGTATCGTCGATGAGCTGAACATCGCGAACGCCGCGAATATCGCGGTTCGAGCGCGGGCCGTCTTTGGTCGGGGTCGGGGCGGCACGGAAAGGACGACGAATGGGGGTATTCTCCTGTGATTGGCGTTTAACGCGCCTCTGCGCAGACACATTGCACAAAGAGGCGCGATGTCAATGGAAAGGCGAATGGCGAGTGGCAAAACGCTCATCTCGCAATTCGCCATTCGCTCTTCGCCTATTTCTCCAGCAGCGCGCAGTAGACGTCGAGCGTCTCGGCCACCATGGTCTCCAGCGAGAAGCGCTGCTCGACATGGCGTCGCGCCCGGCGGGCCAGCGCGTCGCGCGCCGAGGGCCGCAAGCCGAGCGCCTCGGCCAGGCTGGCCGCGAGCGCGGCGGCGTCGCCGGCCGGCACGCGCCAGCCGGTCCGCTCGGCGCCTTGCGTCTGCGGCGGCGCGAGCACGGTCTCGGGCACCGCTCCGAGATCCGACACGATGACGGGCGCGCCCATCGCCTGAGCCTCGACCGCGACGCGGCCAAAAGCCTCCGGCTCGGTCGATGGCACCGTGACGACGGCCGCCGCCAGCAAGGCGGCGGGCATGTCGGCGCAATGGCCGACGCGCTTGACCCTGCCATCGAGGTTCGCGGCCGCGATCTGCCGGTCGAGCTCCCTGACATAGCCGTCGCGCCCCTGCGGATCGCCCGCCAGGATGAAGGCCGTGTCGCCGTCGCCGCCGTCGCGCAGGATGCGCGCGGCCTCGATCAGGACTCGCTGGCCCTTCCAGCCGGTCAGGCGGCCCGGCAGCAGGACGATGCGCTGGTGAGGCTCGACGCCCCAGGCCCGGCGCAGCGCCTGGATGCGTTCGGGTCCGACGGCCGCCGGTGCGAACGCCGAAAAATTCGTGCCGCGATGGACGATGCGGATGCGGTCCCGCGCGAAGCCGTGCCGGGCGAGGATGAGATCGGCGGTGTAGGCGGAATTGGCGATGACCACGTCGCCGCGCGCCATCACCGAATTGTAAAGCGCCTTCACGGTCGAGCGGCTGGCATAAGAGCCGTGATAGGTTGTGACGAAAGGCAGGCGCAGCCGCCGCGTCGCCGCCAGCGCCACCCAGGCCGGAGCGCGAGAGCGGGCATGGACGAGGTCGACCCCCTCGTCGCGGCAGAGCCGCATCAGGCGGCCGACATTCAGCGCCATGGCGACGGGATTCTTGGTCGCCGCCGGAAAGGGCAGCCAGACCCCGCCCTTGGCCTGCAACTCGGCGACGAGCCGGCCACCCTCGGTCGCGACCAGAGCGCGCGCGCCGACCTCGGTCAGGCCCTTTGCGATGTCGACCGCGGTGCGTTCCGCGCCGCCGGCATCGAGATCGGGGATGATCTGCAGGATGGTGCGGCCGCTGAGCGGGTGCGTATCGGTCGAGGGCAGCATCAGATGCGCGCCGGGCTGCATGGAAAAGCTCACCTGATCGGGGTACTCGCTCGGTTCGACGCGACTAGACCACTCGCGGCCGGCCGCCGCAGCCTATATTCGCGGCGACGGACAGATTCGTCACAGGAGATTTGACGTGGAGCGACAAGCGCCGCAATGGCTCGAGACCGGCGAAGGCGACCGGCACAGGCGGCTGGCCTGCCTCGTTCAGCCGGGCGACGGCCCGCCCGTGGTCTGGCTCGGCGGCTTCTGCTCCGACATGCGCGCGACCAAGGCCGAGGCGCTCGCCGGCTGGGCGCAGCGTAGCGGGCGGTGCTTCGTGCGCTTCGACTATGCCGGCCATGGCGAGAGCGGCGCCGATTTCGCGCGCTGGACCCTGTCGGACTGGTGCGAGGACGCGCTTGCCATGATCGCCGCCCAGTGCCGGCGCCCGCCTGTGCTGGTCGGCTCGTCGATGGGAGGCTGGATCGCGCTGCTCGCGGCGCGGCGGCTGATGGGCACTCCGCTCGCCCCGGCCGGCATGGTCCTGATCGCGCCCGCGGTCGATTTCACCGAGGAACTGATGTGGGCGAAGATGCCGCCGAGCATCCGCGAGACGATCATGCGCGAGGGGGTCTGGCTGCGGAGTTCCGCCTATTCGCCGGAGCCGACGCCGATCACGCGGGCGCTGATCGAAGACGGACGCCGCAACCTGATGTTCGGCAGCGAGATCAGGACCGGCTGCCCGGTGCACATCCTGCAGGGCATGACCGATCCCGACGTGCCCTGGCGTCAGGCGATCAGGCTGGTCGAACATCTCTGCGGCGACCCGGTCGTGCTCACGCTGGTCAAGGATGGCGACCACCGGCTCTCGACGCCAGCCGATATCGAACGCCTGCAGAACGCGGTCGCGGAAGCAGCGAACGCCGCCTGAGGCCAGCGTCAATGGACGCTGACCATCCTGAGATCATGTTCCCAGGCGTTGGCGGTCGCGGCCTCGCGCGAATCCGTCACCAGAATCGGCGCGCCATCGGCCGAGAGCAGCGCGAAGAGCTGCAGGCCGGGCTTGATCTGGGGCGCCTGCGGAAAGATCCGCGACAGCTCCTCCGAACTCATCGGCTTGAGATAGGCGACCTCGCCCGTCCCGAGCGCGGCGAATTCGGCCGGGGTCAGGGGGCTGGTCTGGATCATGTCTCTGTCTTCGTTCATCGCGCCCTCCTTCAGAGCAGTGCGAATGGCGATCTTTGAGTTTACCACGGCTTTGATGAACGGATGCAAAATCCGGGCTCGCGCCGTCTGTGTCGATTTCAATCCCGGCTAACGATATCGATACGCCGGACCAGCCGTTCCGGTTCCGGCCGCACGAGATCGATCGCGAGCAGGCCGTTGGAAAGGTCGGCCCCCAGCACCTGCATGCCGTCGGCCAGCAGAAAGGCCCGCTGGAACTGGCGCGCCGCGATGCCGCGATGCAGAAACTGCCGGCTCTTGTCGTCGCTCTGGCGGCCACGAATGCAGAGCTGGTTCTCTTCCAGCGTGATCTCGAGCTGGTCGCGCGCGAACCCTGCGACGGCCAGGGTGATTCTGAGCCGGTCGGGCTCGTCCTCGGTCCTGACCAGCCGCTCGATATTATAGGGCGGATAGCCCTCGCTGCCGCCCTTGGCGACCCGCTCCAGCGCCCGCTCGATGTCGTCGAAGCCGAGCAGGAACGGATGGGACAGGCTTGGCGTGCGCGTCACGTCGGAAGCCCCCGAAAGGCGCCTCGTGGATCGTCCGGAGCCCGCTGGCCGCAGCACCCCGGAGCGGAAGGCGAACCCCTCCGCGTCTCCAGTACATGGCGTCGGCCATGTCGCGCTTCAAGTGCGCTGCCGCAGGCGGACAACTTGCCGATATGAGGGTGGTACAGCCACCCCGGCTTGAACGGGGGACCTCTAGATCCACAATCTAGCGCTCTAACCAACTGAGCTATGGCTGCATGCAGCACCCTGGCGACCAGCCCTGAGGCATGGTCCGCGGCGGCGCGGAACCTAGAACCGACGCCGCCCGATTGCAACCGCGTAATCGCGGCGATTTTGCGCAGCCTCGCTGCCGGCGCGGATACCTCAGACCCGCAGCGAGGCGCCGGCGATCTGCGCGATCTCCTTGAGATGGGCCGCCTGCGCCTCGTAGCCGCGACGCACGGCCTTGGTCTGCAGCGCGACCGCATCGGCCGCGCTTTGCGTGCGCGCCAGCGTCTCGGCTTCGCCGAGCCTGGCCTTCAGTTCGGCGCAGCCATGATCGAGCATCTTCGCCTGCAAGGCGCCGAAGGTCTTCGTCAGGATCAGCGTCCGGCTCAGCATCGCGCCGAGGAAATCAGGCATCTCGGGCAGCGCGGGCGTCGCGAGCCCGGCGACCGGGTCCATCTTGAGCGCGGGAGCGGCCTTGGCCACAGCCTTGGACATGCTCTTGGTCATGTCCTTCGCCACGGCGGCCGACTTTGCGGCAACCGTCTCGGCGACCTTGCCGACGTCGCGCGCGGCCGCCACGTTGGCGGCGACCACCGGCCTGACGCTGGCCAGCGCCTTCTCGGGGGCGGCCGAGGCGGCCTTGGCCATCGTGTCCGAGGCTTTCGCGACCTTGGCGACAGCGGCCGCCGGCGCGAACGCAGGGGCCTTCGGGATGCGCGCCTTGGCTGGCGCGACGCGCTTGCCGGGCTTCGTCTTGGCGGATTTCGCCTTGACGGGCCCGGTCGATTTCGCGGGCTCAGCCGGTTTGGCGATCACAGGAGCCTTGGCCGGCGCAGCCATGACCGGCTTTGGCGCAGCCGCGACGGCAGGCGCGGACTTCTCGGCGGAGGGAGTCGCGGCGGCCGGAGCCGGCACGGACTTGCTCTCGACCGGCTTGACCTCGACAGGCTTCGTTTCCGCCACGAGCGGGCGCGACAGCGCGGTGACGGGCGCAAGGCTGATGGGGGCTTTGTTCGACGCGGGCTTGGTGTCGGCTGGATTGGCCATCACAGGTCTCCTTCGGCGTGGCAGCGTTCGCTGCGTTCACCGAATCCGGGCCGGGCCAGATGCCCGGCCGATCCGGCGGTGACAGTCGTGGACGGGAGGCGACGCCGATGCGTCGCCTCGCGCGCCTCACTTCATCTTGGTCGCCTTGGCGGCGGTTTCGGCGGCCTTGGTCGCGACGTCCTGGGCGACGGCGCCCATTTCCTTGAGCTGCGTCTGCAGCGAGGCCATCTGCGACTTCATGAATTCGGACTGATGCTGCATGATCTCGGTCATATCTCTGGACTTGACCAGCTTCTGGGCGAGATCGAACGCGGCCGCGACATTGGTCTCGGCATAGCTCATCGCCTTGCGCGTCACGTCCTGCGCGTTGGCGCGCGCGGACTCGGCCGAACCATGGGCGGTATCGACGGCCTTCTGGGCAGCGCCGATGAAACCGTCGAACGCCTTGCGGGCCTGATCGACGCTCTTCTCGGCGAAGTCGCGCATCTCGGCCGGCACCTCGTAGGGGATCTTGCCATTCATAGGGTCGTCCTCCGGTTGATTTGGCTCTATCGCTCAACGGCGATTGTGCAGTGCAATATCATTGTTGCGCTGCGATGACAACAGCGCGCGCAAAAGCCGCACCCGCACGTTAACGCTGTTTCAATCAGACGCGGGAGAGCGGGCGGGGTTCCATGGATTTGCAATCCACCCCCGGCTATTAAACAGTTGTTAGCCATATCGGCGCAATCGAGCGAGCGGACGGACTGCGGGAAGCCATGAGCGGAGCGCGACAGGACTGGGCGCGGATCGGCGTCGCCGCGGCGCAGGACGCCGGGCTCGCCGGGTTTGCGGCCGGCGGCGCGCTGCTGGTCTGGGACGCCGACCATGACAAGGCTGGCTTCGCCAACGCCGCCGGCCTCGCTTTGCTGGGACGCGACGGGCTCGACGCCGCGCTGCCGCCCGCGACCCGGCAACGCTTCTCGGCTCTGGCCGGGGGGCTAGCCACGCGCGAGGGCGTGCGCCTTGAGCGGCTGCGACTGACCTCCGGATTCACCGCGACGCCCGTGACCTGCGGCTGCCGCCTGTTCGACGGCGATGACGGCAGGGCCGTGCTGGCGATCGCCGTGCCGGCCGCCGAGCTGCGCCGGCTGGGCGTCGCCGTGTCCGCTCCCGAGGCGGCCGAACCGGAGGTCGCGGCGCAAGCCGATATCGCCGCTCCGCAGCCCGAAGCCGGGCCGGACGGCGAAGCCGAGCCCGCGGCCCCTGCCCGCGCGCTGGTGCGCTTTCTCTGGCAGAGCGACGCCGCGGGCCGCCTCACCAGCGTCTCGCCCGATGTCGCCGCGCTCGTCGGAACGGCCGCCGTGGCTGCGCTGACCGGCCGAAGCTGGCAGGATCTGCTCGACACCGACATCTTCGACCGCGACGGCGGGCTGCTGGCGCGGCTGGCCGGCACGGCGACCTGGAGCGGCCATCGCGTGGTCTGGCGTATCGGGGCTGGCTCCGAGGGCGCGCGCGTCGAGCTGTCCGGCGTGCCGATGCTCGACGCCGCGCGGCAGGTTTCCGGCTTTCGCGGGTTTGGCCTTGCAAGGCTGACCGAGCGGGAGGCGTTCCCCGCGCCTGCGCCGGAGGCCGTCGAACAGGATCCGGCCGAGCATGAGCCCGAGATCGCGGACGCCGGCCCGGTCGCGTCGCTCTCGCAGGCCGCCGCGACGCCCCCTGACACAGCACCGGTCGCGGCGCAGGCTGACGAGACGGATACGCCCCCTCAGGCAGAGACAAACGACGACGAGCCCGCAACGGCCCCGCCCCTGGACGAGACCGATCGATCCAGCGCAGCCGAGCCCACGGAAATCCAGTCCGACATCGCGGAGGCCACGGCCGCGACCGAAGACGAGGCTGCCGCGACTGCTTCTGTTTGCGCCCAGAAGCATGCCGCGGCGAGCGATCCGACCACGGCATCCGAAGAACGGGAGCCGGCCCCGGACGTCGTCGAAACCGAGGCGACCAACCCCGATCCGGCTGTGCCGCCGGCGGCGGAGGGCCCTGCCCGTCGCGACATCACCAACATCGTGCCGCTGCGAAACGGCCACCTCACGGCTGTCCGGCCGGTGCTCGAACCGTCCAAGCCCAATCTCAGCACGGCCGAGCGCAACGCCTTCCGCGAGATCGCCAAGGCGCTCGGCGCGCGCATCGCCGGCGACGACGACGCGCCGCGCCTGCCGCAGGC
>JAESGM010000531.1_pt1 | contig 26006 bp, 10 predicted proteins | sample 9269721 | NCBI WGS metagenome assembly JAESGM01 (sample SAMN15720920, study PRJNA650825) | algae metagenome | isolation source: Komarekiella atlantica HA4396-MV6 and co-occurring heterotrophs from... | place: USA: Theobald House, Kauai, HI | collected 2009-07-29 | reverse complement strand
GGGAAGAACTTCGGAGGATATCACAGTAGTAAGTAGGGTGAGTAAACTTACTAGCCGTGCGGATGGTATCCGTCTGAGCCACTGTGTTGGGTGTAGAGCAAACTGAACTAACATTTTAAATTTCCTTGTGATAGTGAGATTTATAACTACACCTAAGATTGCGTTTAAAGCCTTAGTTATAGCAGCCAGCAATACACAACGCTTAGATCTGCAAAAAGATTTTTTAGCTTCTCCTCTGTCATAAATTGAACTTTCCATGAATCGCGGTGTCTGTCTAGACAACACTATTAATCGTCAGGTATCGAAGATTTGTTCAATTTATTTTTGCTTAACCCTTACAGCTATGATTAACTGCAACTAGCTAGCAATAACAAATTAGAGCTAAGATTAATTGCAACTTTCGGTAAAACAATAGTGCATTTTGTCTACTGCTGTATTGGTAAGATTTCTGAACCCTAAACTGTTTGTTTTCCAAAAAAGGACTTCCAAGTAAAAAAATATCTAATTGCTGTGGGAATAGGAGAGTAAGACTAGAAGAATATGATAGTTATTCGTATTGGATAGAAGAATTAGATAATTTAATTTTTGGAGAGCCTTAAAATCTCTTTGATAAGCACAGAGCAAGGCATTATAAATACACAAAGCTATGCCAGTAGAGATCAATCCGCTTCACAAAAGATAGTATCAGTTGAGTATCTCAAAAGATACTCAAATGCAACAGCATTTTTAATTATTGCGGTTCGCAAACATAAACGCTATGCTTAATATTCTGCATTACTGTTTTCTCCTACCCTTTGTTGATTTACGAACTACGTGGTATCTCATCTATGATGCCGTATTCAAACTCAATCAAACTCAACAACTTCTCCTCTACAGCAGTCAAATACGGTCGCTTCAACTCCTCTAAACACTTCAGAACTGCCTCTACTGATGCTTCTAACTTGCCACTGTTACGTAACCTACTGATGCGTAGGCGTAGCCCGCCGCAGGCATCGCTAAGGAGTTGCATCTGCTCACACTTCAGTTCGTCGTCATTCGCACAGAGGTTAGTTTCCGGCTTGGTCAGAGCAGATATAGTATACTTCTTGACATAAATTACTAAAAAATCAGAAAACATGGACAACATTATTAATTTTCATCAGGACTTCAATAGATTCGTGGAAGATAGCTGTTGTATTCTTCCAGAAATGCAATTGCCAATCTCACCTCTTCAATATGTCTTGCACGAGAAGCTTGTTAATCAAGATGGTCTTTGGTTAGAGTTTGGTGTTGCTAGCGGACACACCCTGAATCTGATCTGTGAGTATCGGTTACAAGGAACTGTTTATGGTTTTGACAGTTTTGAGGGATTACCATCTGATTGGCGGACTGGATTACTTAAAGGAGCTTTTAAGCAACAAGAATTACCCCAGGTAAAAAGCAATGCGATTCTCATAAAAGGTCTTTTTGAAGATACTATTCCTGAGTTTATTGCTGCTCACTGCCAAGAGTATATATCTTTGTTGCATATTGATTGCGATCTTTATTCATCAACTAAAACTATCTTCTCTTATTTAGGAGAAAAACTCACGCCAGGTTCAATAATCGTTTTCGACGAGTTGATCGGATATCCTGGATTTGAGGAACATGAGTTAAAGGCGTTTTATGAATTTGCTCTGGCTTCAAAGAAAAAATTTCAATGGATTGGAATCAATGGAACTCAAGAAACTCAAGAACTATTTGAATACGCCCAATACGGATCGATGGGTGAACCCTGGTTTACTCAAAATGTTCCACTCAAGGAGCGTGTTGCCGTCAGAGTCATTTCTTAGAAACGCTTAAATGTTCGCCTATAAGTTTGTGGATTTCTTTTAGTTCCTTAGTTTCTAAAAGTTTAACTAACAATTCGCCTGCTTTTTGAGGATTGCAAGGAATATTTATCCATAATTCTTCTCCTAAAATTTCTTGAATTTTTTCTAGGGAGTAACCAATCCCCCAAGGAGATTTAGCACTGCAAAAGTCAACAAAACAACTAAAAGGTTCTCCGTTTTCATCTGTTAATTGATTATACCCAGCATAATGTTCCATCTGCAAAAGATATGCTTGCAGTGATTTAATAATGTTTTCATTACGCTCCAACAACGATTGAATTTCAAATCGCACAGCTATCGCCCAAGCTTGAGAACCCGGAGGAGCTGCAAGATTTCCAACTTCATTAATATCCATAAGCTAATCGGCACTTAAGTTGCATAATAAGAACATGAAGCTCTTTAAAAGCAACTATGCCACCACCAGCCAAAAACTTTTTAACGAGAGAACAAGTCACACAGCTACAGGAAGCTCTAAAAGAGAGCGACTAACCGCATGTTAGAGAAAGAATTCTAATTATTCTGCTCCAGAATGATGGTAAACCGCAACACGAAATTGCTAAATTTTTAGGTTGTTCAGCAAGAACAGTAGCATATTAGTGTATGCATGGAGATCCAGATAATCTAGAAACTCTACATAATAAAAGAGAATACGAACATTATCGAAAAGCTACGCCTGAATATATTGAATTGTTATTAAAAACTGTTGACCAAGAACCATCAGATTTAGGTTATGAATTTGGGAAATGGACAGCAGAAAGATTAGCTACATAATTAACCGAGAAGACAGGTATTGATTTAACGTGAGTTCGACGAACTAAAAAATGGCAGGAGGTAAAGCAGGCAAATCTTTTGGATAAATATCAATAGACGGTTTTTTAGGTAAATAGGTATAAGCAGCCAAACCCGCCATTAAGTTGACCAAAAAGTTAAATACACTACGATGCCTTGAATGTTCTATTTGACACATATTTTTAAGATGGTCATTGACAGATTCAATTACTGCACGCTTGCGTAAAAGAATTTTATCAATCAACTTTAATAAGCGGTTCTTCATCTTCTTTTTTGATTTTGTCACTAACTGCAACCCCCGCTCATATAACTCCTCAAATAATTTCTGTGAGATATACCCTCGGTCTCCAAAAAGTTTACCAATTAGGTCTTTAGTCATTTCTGGAACTGGTTGACGGTCGTCAACGGCGAGATACAATGGTGGACATAGCGGAAAGTCTGAGCCGAGGTTCCCTCGGATCAGAACTTTCCAAGACAGCCGAGACCCTTATTTTTGTTAGATATTTTTAGTCTCGGCATTTTTTTGTGATTTTTTGGCTGATTCTCAATTAATCTTAGCGATCGCTCTTTAGTACCCAGTTTCTCGCGCTTCTTATCTAGCAAGCTTTTTGCCTTTTTCTAACCGTCGAACTCACGTCTTGGTTAATTCTTGCCCATCTCTCCCGAAAAAAATCGCTCTCGCTTTTAATCAAGTGTCTCTACAAGATATCCGTAGCTGGTTTACTCACTGTTGCTACTGTACCTCAGTAGACTAGGAAACGCTATAAATAATTTGATTCAGAGAAAAATAATAAAATAATTACTTATCTTTAGATAGATGCTTTTATTTTTAATCTATTTAGAAGATAGTTATGTAAAAATATCTTTGTAATACTAATAACAATAACTAATTTAGATATTACAACAACTATTAGTATTTCTAATAACGACTTTACAGGTTGAGACATTAATAATTCAGTTCTATTAATCCTTTAGTATTGGAAGTGCATCATTATGAGTTTATCTGATTCTACGGAAGTAATTGAGTTTTATGAGCAACCATTGTCTAAATTATTACAACCAGTCTTAACTCGAGAAACACAAGGTTTTGACTATAGTATTCTCACCTCTAAAGTCCAGATTCTTGTTCAAAGTAAAACCTCTGAACTTAAGAATTTGATACATCGGAGTGCTCAGGACATAATTGATATTGGGCAGAACTTGACCGAAGTAAAAGAACAGTTAGGTCATGGAAATTTTAGAGCTTGGCTCAAGGCTGAGTTTGACTGGAGTGTAAGAACAGCAACTAGATTTATGCAAGTGGCTGCTCAATTTAAATGTGCCAATTTGGCGCATTTGAATATTGCTGTTTCAGCACTTTATCTCTTAGCAGAACCATCTACCCCTGAAAAAGCTCGTAGAAAAGCTTTGGAACTTGCTAAAGAAGGTGAAAACATCACTCACCCTAAGGCTAAGGTTATTGTCAGTTATTATCAGGAGCAAGCTCAACCTAATGATCTTAAGTCAGCTACTATGGACATCTCTACTGTAGCTACGCAAGGTAATTCATTTACTTCATCTAAGCCATATCAACCTCTGCAAACTCATTCTCAGCTAGAACTAAAAGACGAAGCTAACTCAGTAGCGGTAGTTCTGTCAGTTGAGACTGATCTCACTAAAAAATCTGACAAAAGCTTAGAGCAGAAAACTGTTGAGAAAGTTAATTTTGTTCGCAGAGAATACTCAGAAGTAGCGGCTGAATTACAGCCTGAACTCACCAACCACATACGTGTCCTTGACATCAAACATCAAAACCTAGATTTGGTAACGAATACAAATCAGACTTTTGATCTGACCTTTGTTGGTGTGCGTGTTGATTTTAAGGGTTCTCCAGAAGCATTACTCATTTTATTTGAACAAATGCAGAACAATCCTGCGTTTACAGAGGAAGTTATACAACAGGCAAAATTACTTGCTGCAAATGGTCTTGTCGATTGAGTTCCTATTTTGGGTGAAATCCGTGAGGCTATCATTTGCTGCCACTTGATGGCTGAAAAGGTCATCCTGATTGGGTTCCAGAAAAAATTATCATCAGGCAGCATCCAGTTGTAATCACTTATGAACTTCCAAAAAATAAAATTCTCAGTTAGTAGGAATGATAGTCATTGTAGGGTCAATGATGACTTGCAGAAACGGTTTCCGTCCTTTTGGGCAGTGGGACAAAATCTCCTGAATGATATGAACGCGAGTAGTGCAAATTACACTACGGGTTGACCAAATCATAAATATTGAGAAATCGGCTTAAGGCACTGGCAGACTTATTTTTACAGTGTTCGGGTTTTAATGTACTACACTTACCAGCAATCTGCTGTAAACGCCCTCTTATTTCTGGAGTAACTTTTTTACGCTCCTATTTGTCTAGTAGTAGTTTATCCTGAGAGGTGCAAGATATAAGGAAACACCCCGTCATTAAGCTAATAACTCAAACTTATACAACTGGAGTTAAGCTTACTAAAAAAGCTATGTCTGCCATCGAAAGACAAGTAAATCGCCTCACCAATTCTAGTCATATTGCTATGCTACTTGAGTTTTGTCAGTCAACCAGGTATTTTTGCACTTTAATTTAGGATAAATAATCACTGATTATTAGCAGTTTTCATTACTTTCATTAGAGCAAAATATCTAGCTAATAATTGGATACGTATTTATTGTTTATTAACCTAACTTTAAAGATTTTGGTTTAAATACTTAACTATTTTTATCCACTTTATTATTATAATGTGTAAATATTGGCTGGAAATAAGTTAAAACTGCGGTTTTTGTCATGACTAAATTTAGATGCATTGTCCCTGCATCAGCGGTAGATTACTGTTGCTCTATTTCGTTGCTGCTACCTCAATAGAAGATTTGAGCTTTAGTTTTCGACTCCTTTACAAGCGTTGGCGTTATACCTCCCTGTTGGCTATTTCCTATTTAACTAGCTGACTTTTCTAACCAGGGTAAGCGCATCTAATTTTGTAGTGAAAATAGCAGAATATTTTGCACAATTGTCGTAAGAGAAGACATTTGAGTATTAAAGATGACAAGTATTAGGCTAAGAGAGTAACACATCACTTAGCACTGCTGCGACGAATTGCACTTAATGCTCTGAATCTAGAACAATCTTTCAAACGTAGTAATCGTCACTTAGCACTGCTGCGACGAATTGCACTTAATGCTCTGAATCTAGAACAATCTTTCAAACGTAGTAATCGTCAAAAATCAAATAGAGCCGCTATGGATAATAACTATATGCTGACTATTCTTGCTGCTTGTTTATCCCAATATGATGATGCCTCTCAACCCGCTTTTCAATAGTATTTGAGATACGCTTACCCTGCTTTTCTAACAGTTCGTCATCTACTAAAGGAACTCAAAGATGAACAAACTCTATTTTGAGCTACCTGCTGATTGTTCTACATTAGTTGATCTTCTTTGCTGGAGATCTCTCCAGCAGAATGAACGGCAGGTTTATATATTTCTGAGGGATGGAGAAGTCGAGGAATTCCATTTGACTTATAAGCAGCTAGACTCTCAAGCGCGTGCTATTGGGGCGCTGCTTCAAAGCATGGGAGCGCATGGAGAAAGAGCTTTACTACTCTACCCACCAGGATTTGAGTTCATCACAGCATTTTTCGGATGTCTGTACGCTGGAGTAATTGCTGTACCAGCCTATCCACCACGACGCAATCAAAAAGTGAGCAGGCTACAGGCAATTGTGGCAAACTCTCAAGCAAAGTTTTTACTTACAACTGCATCAGAGTTAGTCAATATAGAGAGTCGATTACCACAGAATCTAGAGTTAATCGGATTGCATCGGCTGGCAACTGATAATCTCAACAGTAACTTGGCATTAGAATGGCAGCAACCGAACTTGTCTGAAAGCACCATAGCTTTCCTCCAATACACTTCTGGTTCTACAGGAACACCCAAAGGTGTGATCGTTACTCATCGCAACTTGCTACATAATGAGCAACTGGTCAAGATAGCTTTTGGGCATACAGAAAAAAGTATAATTGCTGGTTGGTTGCCACTATTTCATGATATGGGGCTGATTGGGAACGTCTTACAGCCTTTGTACTTGGGAGTACCCTGTATTTTAATGTCACCTGTGGCTTTTCTCCAGAAGCCTGTTCGCTGGCTGCAAGCTATTTCCCGTTATAAAGCAACTACAAGTGGTGGCCCGAATTTTGCCTACGATTTATGTGTAGATAAGATTACTGCCTCACAGCGGGAGAGCTTGGATTTAAGTAGCTGGGATGTTGCTTTTAACGGCGCGGAACCTATTCGTGCAGAGACTCTCAAGCGGTTTGCAGCTACTTTTAAACCTTGTGGCTTTCGTTGGGAAGCATTTTATCCTTGCTATGGTATGGCTGAGACCACTTTGTTTGTTTCTGGTAGTTTAAAAACAGCTCCACCTATTTTTTATCCAGTCAACAAAGCAGCCTTAGAACAAAACCAGGTGCTAGCATCAGCAGCAGACGATAGTGATTTGCAGACTATTGTGGGCTGTGGTATGACAATGTTTGATAAAATCGTGATCGTTGACCCTAAATCCAATACTCAATGTCCACCTGAACAAGTAGGAGAGATTTGGGTATCAGGACTGAGTGTCGCTCAAGGTTACTGGAATCGGCTAGAGGAGACCAAACAAACCTTCAGCGCTTATTTAGAAGATACAGGTGAGGGTCCGTTTCTCCGAACTGGGGATCTAGGATTTCTTTACAAAGGAGAATTATATGTCACAGGTCGGCTTAAGGATGTGATTATCATCAGGGGTCGCAACCATTATCCTCAAGACATTGAACTAACAGTAGAACAAAGCCATCCAGCATTACACTCTGGTTGCGGAGCGGCCTTTGCTGTAGAAGTAGAGGGCAAAGAGCGGTTAGTAATTGTTCAGGAAGTAGAGCGGAGTTATCTGCGATCGTTAGATGTTAATCAGGTAGTTAAAGCCATCTGCAAAGCTGTATCACAGCAGCACGAATTACAAGTTTCTGCTGTGTTGTTGCTCAAAATTGGGAGTGTTCCTAAAACTTCCAGTGGGAAAATTCAACGCCATGCTTGTAAAGCTGGATATTTAGCTGAAAGTTTAGATATAGTGGGATCTTGGAGTGCAAATACTCTGTTAACAGAAGAACCAGATAGCCTAGTATCTCTGACATCCCAAAGCGAGTCTAACTTGCCTGTGGTAATTCTCAAAAACAATAAATTTGCAAAGGTTTTAGATTACGGACTAGTTAAAGATCATACTGCCGAATCAATACAAAACTGGATAGTGAATTGGTTGAGCAAGGCATTGAAAATAAAATCTGAATCTATTGAACCAAGCAAATCGTTTGCTGAATATGGAGTAGATTCACAAATAGCAATAGAGTTAGCACAACAGTTGGAAGCTTGGCTGCAATCTCCTGAAGAAATTGAACCAACTATCGCCTGGAGTTTCCCGGATATTGCATCTTTGGCAGATCATTTAGCAAATGAATTAACTATAAAAACATCTGTATTTGCTTCTCAAAGGCTTCATAATAAAGAAGCAAAGCTGACAGTAGCGCAGCACTCTATCAACAAATTACAAATCTCTCAGCTAGCTTCAAATTTAGAAGTAGAACAACTATCACAAGAGCAAATTGAATTGTTAATTGGTAAAGAACTCTCAGAACTAGAAAACTTGCTAGAGGGAAACAGTAGATGAGCCTTTCTTCATCACAACGGTTACTAATTGCCCTTCAGCAAGCAAAAACTCAACTGGAAGCAGTAGAATATCAAAAGCATGAGCCAATAGCTATTATCGGAATAGGGTGTCGTTTTCCCAGTGGAGCTAACAATCCAGAAGCATACTGGCATCTACTACAAGCTGGGTTAGATGCGATTACAGCAATTCCCTCCGATAGATGGGACATCAATATTTTTTACGACCCCAACCCTGATACGCCAGGAAAGATGTACACCAAGTACGGTGGATTCCTAGAGCGAGTAGACGGGTTTGAACCTAAATTCTTTAATATTTCTCCGAGGGAAGCGATCGCCATAGATCCCCAACAACGACTACTCCTAGAAGTAAGTTGGGAAGCACTGGAAAACGCAGGACTTGCAAAAGAGCAGTTAGAGGGAAGTAAGACAGGAATATTTATTGGGATTGGCTCGGAAGACTATTCCCAGCTAACTATCAATTCTGGGGATTTCACCCGGATTGATCCCCACAGTAGCCTAGGGAATGCTCGTTCGATTGCTGCTGGGAGATTGGCATATATTTTTGGTTTTCAGGGGCCATGTCTGCAACTAGATACTTCCTGCTCTTCTTCGCTAATGGCAGTTCACTTAGCCTGTCAGAGCCTACGTGCTAAAGAGTCAAATCTCGCATTAGCAGGTGGTGTAAATTTAATATTATCGCCAGAAATCACCATTGGCTTGTGTACACTCAAAGCACTATCTACTGATGGTCATTGTAAAACTTTTGATGCTGCTGCTGATGGTTACGCTAGAGGAGAAGGATGTGGCATTGTCGTACTGAAACGTTTATCTGATGCGATCGCTGATCGAGACAATATCCTCGCCGTCATTCGTGGTTCAGCAGTCAACCATGATGGCCGCAGCAATGGTATGACCGCTCCGAATGGTTCTGCTCAAGAAGCCTTGATTCGTAAGGCACTAGAAAACGCTAAAGTAGAGCCGAATGAAGTTCAATACCTAGAGGCTCACGGAACCGGCACACCTTTGGGAGACCCAATCGAGGTATTTGCCTTGGAGAAGGTCCTGTGTCAGGGACGATCAAAAGATAATCCTTTAATGATTGGTTCAGTCAAAACTAACATTGGGCATTTGGAAGCCGCCGCAGGAATAGCAAGTCTGATCAAGGTAGTACTGTCTCTCCAACACCAGCAAATACCACCTCATCTACACTTTCACAAGCCAAATCCATATATTCCTTGGGATCGTCTGCCAATAGTAATTCCCTGCGAACTTACTCCTTGGTCAACACAAGGACAACGACTCGCGGGAGTCAGTGCTTTTGGGATGAGTGGAACCAACGTTCATCTGATTGTCGAAGAGGCTCCGAGAATTGAACCTATACGTCCAGAAATTGAACGCCCTTTACATCTTCTATGTCTTACCGCTAGAAGTGAGAAAGCACTAGATACTCTGGCAGGTCTTTATCAAAATTACATCCAGTCTCATTCTCAAGAGCTTCTTGGAGATGTTTGTTTTACAGCCAACACAGGGCGATCGCATTTTGAATATCGGTTAGCTATGATTGCCGAATCGAGTCGTCAATTGGCTGAAAAACTAGGTGTTTTTATTACAAAAACAGATACTACCGGGCTACTTCAAGGCCAAGTAAATAGCACAACTTGCTCAAAAATAGCATGGCTATTTACAGGACAAGGCTCTCAGTATATAGGTATGGGCCGTCAACTTTATGAACAAGCACCTACTTTCTGTCAAACTATTGATCTTTGCAATGATATTCTGCGTTCTTATCTAGAAATACCACTGCTAGAAATTCTCTATCCGACCACCGATGAGAATCCCTTACTGAACCAAACCGCGTATAGTCAACCAGCCCTATTTGCCATAGAATATGCCCTAGCACAGTTATGGGGCTCGTGGGGAATAAAACCAGATGTGGTTATGGGTCATAGTCTGGGTGAATACGTAGCAGCTTGTGTCGCAGGAATATTTAGTTTAGAAGATGGTTTAAAACTGATTGCCCATCGGGGACGCTTAATGCAGCAGTTAGCTTCTGGGGGTGAGATGGTATCTGTGAGCGCATCCCTAGAAACAGTCAATCAACTGATTGCCCCATACACACAAAAAGTGGCAATAGCTGCTATCAATGGTCCAGAAAGTGTTGTAATTTCTGGAGAATCACAAGCCATTGGGATGCTACTCAATAGCTTAAAATCACAAGCAATCAAGACCAAAGTATTGCAAGTATCCCACGCCTTCCATTCTCCCTTGATGTCACCAATGCTGGCAGAGTTTGAAGCCATTGCCAATCAAATCACCTACCATCAACCTCAAATTCCATTGATTTCAAATGTCACAGGAACGCGAGCAGATGATAGTATTACCACAGCAGCTTACTGGGTAAATCATGTACCTCAGCCAGTGAAGTTTGCTCAAAGTATAGAGACTTTACACCAACAAGGTTATGAAATTTTCCTCGAAATCGGACCATTACCTATTTTGTTAGGTATGGCAAGGCAGTGTTTGCCATCAGAAGTAGGAGTTTGGTTGCCTTCCCTGCGTTCTGGTCAAGAAGATTGGCAAGTTTTGCTCAATAGCTTAGCACAGTTATATGTGCGAGGGGTCAAAGTTAACTGGTTAGGGTTTGATAAAGATTATGCCCGTAGTAAGGTGATATTACCTACTTATCCCTTTCAAAGAGAACGCTATTGGATACAGACACAAGAATCAACTGTTAATTGTCTAGGAAATGGACACCAGAGAAGCCAGAGCCGAGAACATCCTCTGTTGGGTTATCGATTAAACAACCTCGCTCATTTTCCCAATACCTATATCTGGGAAATGGAGGTTGACCGACAGTATCTCTCTTATTTGCAAGAATATCGTGTTTCAGGAAGTTTACTTATGCCTCATACAGGTTATATAGAAATCGGTTTGGCAGCCGCACAAGCTTCTTTAGGTAAGACTGATTTAATTACAGATTTAAAAATCCATCTTCCTCTATTTCTATCAGAACAAGGAAATCAAAAAATTCAAGTTGTCCTTTCTCAGGACTCTGAAAAATTAAGTCAAGTTTGTGTGTATAGCTGTCAAAATAACCAAAAATCAATACCACATATTTGGAATTTACATTTTACTGCCAGCATTCCTCATTAAAGGTGATTGAGTATTGGGAATTGAAGATTGATGAGTGGGATAATCTGCTACGAGTATTTATAGTCATAGTCACATAGGTTAGGACATTTTGAAAGCGTGAATACTAGGAATAGTAATAGTTTTACCTCCTGCCTCCTGCTATAAGCTCTTCCCCACCAGAAGATAGAGAATAAAAATTCGGAGAACAATAATATGAAGTTTGGTTTAATGTTATTTGGTGATAGTCAATATGCCCTAGATAAAAGTAAATATAATTTGGTTATTGAAACTGCTCGTTTTGCAGATAGTCATGAATTTTCTAGTATTTGGACTCCAGAACGACATTTTGCTCCCCTTGGAGGTCTTTATCCAAACCCATCCGTATTAAATGCTGCTTTAGCCAGAGAAACTCAGCAAGTTAGATTACAATCGGGCAGTGTTGTTTTGCCACTTCATCATCCTATAAGGATTGCAGAAGAGTGGTCGATTGTAGATAATTTATCTGGTGGTCGAGTGGGACTATCTTTTGCATCGGGTTGGAGTCCAGATAACTTCGCTTTTTTCCCTGAGAAATATCAAAATCGTCATGAGGAATTGTTTGTCGGTATTGAAACAGTTAGAAAGCTGTGGCAAGGAGAATCTATCAGGGTAAAAAGTGGCAACGGAAAACTAGTAGATATTAATGTATATCCCCAGCCTGTCCAAGCAGAACTTCCTATATGGGTAACAGCAGTAGGTAATCCTCAAACTTTTGCTAAAGCTGGAGAAATAGGAGCTAATCTTTTAACTAACTTGTTCACACAAAGTATAGAAGAATTAGCCGAAAAAATTACTATCTATCGTCAAGCAAGAAGTCGGTATGGACACGAGCCTGATACAGGTATAGTATCTCTAATGTTACATACTTTTGTAGGAGAAAATGTCGATCTGGTTCGAGAACAAATTCGTATTCCTTACTGTAAGTATCTTAAGTCTAATTCTCATATTTTTCTTCAGGGTGTAGCTCAAGCCAGAGGTTACAATGTAGAGCTAGCCAAATTATCTGAAAAAGATTTAGATAATTTAGTAAATTTTATTTTTGAAAGATTTGCTTCTACAAGTGGATTGATTGGAACACCGGAAACATGTCTTGAGTTAATTGAGCAACTCGATAGTGTTGGAGTAAGTGAAATAGTCTCTTTATTAGATTTTGGACAAGCAGAAGATATAATTATTAATAATCTACCGTATCTCAATCAACTGAGAGAAAAATACACTAATGAGATAAGAAGGCCAAAACATCTAGATTACCCTCTCAAAAATCCTACTCAAAGAGTATTAAACGGTAGGGAAAGAATCTTAAATAAAAAACAATCTTTATCTGATTACAAAACTACACTTTCAGAAATCAAAACTCAATGTAGAGAAGCCAAAGATCCGACTGAATTTGATCAATTATTAGCTCAGAATGGAATACAAAAAGAAGCCAGTTCTAAGACTATAATCAAAGAACTCTGGCTTGGCAAAGGAGAAGCATTAGGAAAAGTTGAGTTTTCAGGAATAAAGATGGAATTGGATCGTAGCTTCCAAATTAATCCATCCTTACTTAATGCTTGTGATCATGTTTTAGGCGCAGCCTTACTATATTATGATGACTTCTCTGATGAAAACCTTCAGAATCATCAGCCAGTTTTCTACCTACCAGTAGGATGCAAGAGTTGTCGTGTTCATCGCACTATGGGAAATATAGTTTGGAGCCACGCAGTTGTTCAACATCCTCTGAATAAAACTCAAGAGATTGTTGAGGGAGATGTTCGCATCTTTGATGAAGAGGGAAACTTATTGGTGGAAGTTTCTGGGTTACAGATGCAACAAACTAACTACTTGGCTAACTCAATCAATACTCAGAATCATTACAAAGATTGGTTTTATCAGTTGCAATGGCAACCAAAACCCCTCTCAGAATCAGAACTGGTACTTAAAAAGGCTCCAGGTAGCTGGCTCATCTTGGCAGATAGTCTTGGTGTAGGGGAAAAACTAGGAGAACTTTTAGAGGAAAGAGGAGAACGCTGTTTCATTGTTCGTTTTAGTGAGACATATCGAATCTCCTCTGAAGAGCTACTAATCGAGCAAGTTTTTGCCTCAGAGCAACTAGTGTGCCGTGGGGTAATACATCTATGGAGCTTAGATACTATAAATGTTGAAGAAACAAACTTTACTTCTCTAAAAAAAGACCAAACAATAACTGTCACAAGCATACTCAATCTAGTGCAAGCACTGATTAACAGGGCAAAAGAGCAATGGCCTTGTCTTTGGTTTGTTACCCAAAATGTCCAAAAAATAGGTTCAGAAGTTACCCCTCCTTCTCTAGCTCAGGCTCCTGTTTGGGGGTTAGGAAAGGTTATAAGAACGGAATTACCTCATGTGGTCGGAGGACTTATAGATTTAGATAAAGAATCCTCTATTGATGAAGCAGCCAACCAGTTGTTGAGAGAACTAATAGCTCCAGATGGAGAAGATCTAGTAGTTTTTCGCGATCGCCAAAGGTATGTAGAGAGGCTTGTACGTAGTCAAAACCAATCAATCAAAACCAAACCCATCAGTTTTCGCTCTGATGCTACTTACTTAATTACTGGTGGTTTAGGTAGATTTGGGTTGCAAGCTGCTTACTGGATGGCTCAGCAGGGAGCAAAAAATTTAGTTTTCATCAATCGTCGTGAGCTTTCAAGTGTTGCTTGGGAGGTAATTAGACCATTACAAGAGTTAGGGGCAAAAGTTTTGCTTCTCAAAGCTGATGTAGCAGATCCCGAAGCTATGTCTAAAGTCTTCGAGCAAATAGACTCATCTTGTCCACCTCTAGGAGGAATTCTGCATGCTGCTGGTATATTAGGCTCTGCACTGATTGAGGAAATAACTCCTGATACCTTAGAAGCAATGTTAAGTCCGAAGGTATTTGGAGTCTGGAATTTACACCAATTAACCAAGAATAAAAAGTTAGACTTTTTCATTAGTACTTCTTCAATGACTGCGGTTTGGGGTTCTAAAGGAGAAGGTCATTATGCGGCGGCCAATTACTTTCTCAATGTTTTTGCCCATTATCGTCACAGTCTAGGATTACCTGCTCTAACTATTAATATGGGATTATTGGATATTCCACAAGGAGATTTGAAATCTGAATTATACAATTATGAGTTATTAGGCGAGAAATTATTAAAACCGAAAGATGCCTTTGCAGCTTTAGAACAAGTATTGGCTGGGGAAATTGCTAATCAAGTTATAGTTGATATTAATTGGTCTGTCTTTAAAGAACTTTATCAAGCCAGTACGGGAAGATTACTTTTAGAGCAAATTGAGACACAACCAATAGGGATGGTTGGTCAGCAATTAAAATCAAGAGACTTGTTTTGGCAAGAATGGGAGTCCGCACCAGTTAGCGATCGCCACGAATACTTAATTACTTACCTGCAAAAGGAAGTAGCTCAAGTATTAGGCTATCTAGGAGAAAAAGTCCTTCCTTCCCCAGAACAAGGATTTTTTGAAATGGGAATGGACTCTTTACTGGCAATAGAACTTAAGAATAGACTCTCTGCTAGTCTAGGTTATGAACTCCCTACAGTCTTAATTTTTGAGCAGCCGAATATTCTGAGCCTTGCTGATTACATTGCCCAAGAAGTATTGCATTGGCATCTTGTAGAAGAGACAAATTTAGTATCTGCTCTAGAGGATGATGATGAAGAAATATCTTACAACATTAAACAACTATCGAAGCAAAACTTAGAAAATCTCATCAATCAAGAACTAGAAGAATTAATGGAATATAACTAGTATGAATAAGGTTCCACAAAATATAGAGCAATTATCGCCATTGGAACGTTCAGTTTTGGTAATTGAGAAATTAAAAACCAAACTGAATAAGCTAGAGTATTCAATCACAGAACCGATCGCCATTATTGGTATGGCTTGTCGCTTGCCTGGAGGTGTCAATAATCCTGAGCAATTTTGGCAACTTTTATCTAATGGAATTGATGCGATCGCGCCAATCCCTGATCATCGTTGGGACATTGATGCTAGCTACGATATTGCTTCAAAAACTCCTGGAAACATGTACATCCGCTCTGGAGGATTTTTGCAAGAAATAGATCAATTCGATCCGCTTTTCTTCAACATTTCACCCAGAGAAGCAAAAGGAATAGATCCCCAACATCGCCTCCTTTTGGAAGTTAGTTGGGAAGCACTAGAAATTGCTGGCTATATACCCAAGCGATTAGAAGGTAGGCCTGTAGGAGTTTTTATCGGTATTATCTATAACGAGTATGGTCAAATTTTAAAACACCATCAGTCAGATCCCAATCCAGATTATTCTGCGTTTGGGGTAGGTTCATTTAGTGCGGCAGGCCGTATATCCTATACTTTGGGACTGACTGGCCCTTGCATGGCGATCGATACAGCCTGTTCTGCTTCGTTAGTTTCTCTACATCAAGCTTGTCAGAGCTTACGACAACAAGAATGTGAAATGGCTTTAGCTGGTGGAGTTAATTTAGTACTTTTGCCAGATACTATGATCGCTATGTCGAAAGCAGGAATGTTATCTCCAGATGGTCGTTGCAAAACTTTTGATGAATCTGCTGATGGTATAGGTAGAGGAGAAGGCTGTGGCATTTTAGTGCTTAAACGTCTCTCGGACGCTCAAAAAGCATCCGATAATATACTTGCTGTGATTAAAGGCTCTGCTGTCAATCAAGATGGCCCTACTAGTGGGTTTAGTGTTCCCAACAGTTCTTCCCAGCAACAGGTGATTCGTCAAGCGTTAAAGATGGCGAATGTCGAACCGTCTCAAATTAGTTACATCGAAGCTCACGGGACGGGTACTCCTTTGGGAGATCCAATTGAAATCAGGTCTTTAGCAAAAGTATATGGAGAAGCACGCTTTCAGCAACAACCATTGATCGTTGGCTCAGCCAAAACTAACATTGGTCATTTAGAGTCTGCTGCGGGGGTTGCAGGAATAATTAAAATAATATTGCAATTACAACATCGGCAGATAGCACCTCATTTACATCTAGATCGTCCTACTTCCAAGTTCAACTGGGATGAGTACCCAATGATAGTACCAACCCAATTAACTGCGTGGGAAATCAAAGAAGGTAGTAGAATTGCGGGAATTAGTTCTTTTGGAGTTAGTGGTACTAATGCTCATGTGGTGTTGGAAGAAGCACCAGAACAAATCCAAAGTCAAAAGCGCAAAGAGTTGCAAACTAAGAGTGATAATCTCAAAGTCAAAAGTGAGAATAGACAGGAATTTCCTCAAATATTAACTCTTTCAGCAAAAATTCCTCAAGCTCTCGAAGAGTTAGTGAATCGTTATCGCGATCATCTGGAAACTCATAAGGAATTAGAACTGGCAGATATTTGTTATACCGCCAATACAGGACGTGCCCACTTCAATCATCGTCTAGCTGTTATTGCATCTGACAAACAAAAATTAGCTGATAAATTAGCAAAAATCAATGTTCTCAAAGAGACTAATGGTGTATTTTTCGGAAAACTCTCTAGTAATAGTAAATCACCTAAAATTGCTTTTCTGTTTACTGGACAAGGTTCTCAGTATGTCAACATGGGAACACAACTCTATCAAACGCAACCTGTGTTCCGTAAAACCTTAGATCTTTGTGACCAAATTCTACAATCTTATTTAGAAAAATCTATATTAAACGTTATTTATCCTCAAGAAGTCACACTAAGTAGTTCTATCATTGACCAAACCGCGTATAGTCAACCAGCCCTATTTGCCATAGAATATGCCCTAGCACAGTTATGGGGCTCGTGGGGAATAAAACCAGATGTGGTTATGGGTCATAGTCTGGGTGAATACGTAGCAGCTTGTGTCGCAGGAATATTTAGTTTAGAAGATGGTTTAAAACTGATTGCCCATCGGGGACGCTTAATGCAGCAGTTAGCTTCTGGGGGTGAGATGGTATCTGTGAGCGCATCCCTAGAAACAGTCAATCAACTGATTGCCCCATACACACAAAAAGTGGCAATAGCTGCTATCAATGGTCCAGAAAGTGTTGTAATTTCTGGAGAATCACAAGCCATTGGGATGCTACTCAATAGCTTAAAATCACAAGCAATCAAGACCAAAGTATTGCAAGTATCCCACGCCTTCCATTCTCCCTTGATGTCACCAATGCTGGCAGAGTTTGAAGCCATTGCCAATCAAATCACCTACCATCAACCTCAAATTCCATTGATTTCAAATGTCACAGGAACGCGAGCAGATGATAGTATTACCACAGCAGCTTACTGGGTAAATCATGTACCTCAGCCAGTGAAGTTTGCTCAAAGTATAGAGACTTTACACCAACAAGGTTATGAAATTTTCCTCGAAATCGGACCATTACCTATTTTGTTAGGTATGGCAAGGCAGTGTTTGCCATCAGAAGTAGGAGTTTGGTTGCCTTCCCTGCGTTCTGGTCAAGAAGATTGGCAAGTTTTGCTCAATAGCTTAGCACAGTTATATGTGCGAGGGGTCAAAGTTAACTGGTTAGGGTTTGATAAAGATTATGCCCGTAGTAAGGTGATATTACCTACTTATCCCTTTCAAAGAGAACGCTATTGGATACAGACATCAGAAAAGGTAAGCCAAAAAGACGCTGATTCCAATGCAGAAAACAAGATTACGACTATTGTTCATTGGCTGAACGATGGGAATACTCAACAGTTGGCTGAACAATTAGAAAAAGTTGGGAAATTTTCCGTAGAACAAGTCAAGTTATTACCAGAAGTGCTGGCAATATTGGTCAAACAGCATCAGGAAGAACTGACAGCAGCAACAGATGTGAAGGATTGGCTTTATAAGGTGGAGTGGCGTTCTCAAGTGCTTTTCGGTAAGCAATTAAAAGCTACTTACTTACCAAGTGCTTCTGAAATTGATATTAAACTTTATCCTCAAGTTGTAGAGTTGATAAAACAAGCTAACTTGGAAGTGTATAGACAAGTTATAAGCCAATTAGAAGTTTTAAGTATAGACTACGTTTTAAAAGCTTTCCAGGAATTGGGTTGGGAATTTCAGGTAGGAGAGTCTGTTTCAAGGTCATTCATTGCCCAGAAATTGGGTGTTGTTCAAGAGCATACTAGGTTACTGGAACGTTTGCTGGAAATGCTCAGCGAAGTGGGAATCCTACGACCAATTACTGATGGATGGGAAATAACTAAAGTACCTGATATTAAAGATCCACAACAGTTGTTTAACTCCTTATTAAGTCAATACCCCAATGCATTAACTGAATTGACTCTGCTCTCTCGTTGTGCTTCTCCACTAGCTTCTGTGTTGAGAGGAGAATGTGACCCAGTGCAATTAGTTTTCCCACAAGGGGATTTAACTACTGCTAACCAACTGTATCAAGAATCTTCAGTAGCAAAGCTGATGAACACCTTGGTGCAACAAACAGTCTTATCAGCATTAGAGAATTTGCCCAAATCTCGTGGGGTGCGCGTGTTAGAAATTGGCGGGGGAACCGGAGGAACTACCGCCCATATCTTACCCTATTTGAATCCAGATCAAACAGAATATGTGTTCACTGATATTAGTTCTTTATTCACTACTAAAGCGACTGAGAAGTTTGCAGATTATCCTTTTGTACGTTATCAAACCTTAAATATTGAAGTTGATCCATCCATTCAAGGATTTGAGTCCCATCAATATGATTTGATTATTGCAGCGAATGTGCTACATGCTACAGCAGATTTATCTGATACTTTAGAGCATGTACGGCAGTTATTAGCACCAAAAGGAATGTTAGTGCTGCTTGAAGGAACCACTCGTCAAAGATCGTTTGATTTAATCTTTGGATTGCTTGAAGGTTGGTGGCGGTTTACCGATGTAGATTTAAGACCTAATTATCCATTACTCTCAGTCAGACAATGGCAACAACTGCTAGAAAAAAGTGGTTTTCAACAAGCTGTGAGTATTTCTGATATTGACGGTTCTAGTAGTTTGTCCGAACAAGCAGTGATTTTAGCTCAAGCCGAGGATACTAGATTATCAAATACTTCTCAAGCAAAGAGTTGGTTGATTTTAGCAGACCAACAGGGTATTGCTCAGCAGTTAGCTATTCAGTTGCAATCTATAGGAAATGTCTGCATATTAGTCAAACCTGGAAAAGAATTTCAACAAATTTCTCAACAAGAGTTTACTATTAACCCAAATAATCCTCAAGAATTTGAGCAACTATTACTAGCATTATCAGATAAATTACCTAGTTTAAATAGTGTTGTTCAATGTTGGAGTATTGACGAAATAGACCCTCAAAGCCAAAGATATGATGTACAAGATATTCAACAGTGGGTATGCGGAACTACTTTATTTTTAGTGCAAGCTTTGGTTAAGGTCTTAGGTTCTCAACCTCCGCAGCTATGGTTAGTTACTCAAGGAGCACAGCCAGTACCCGACAATAATCCTTGCGTTCGGGGAATAGTTCAATCTTCTTTGTGGGGTATGGGCAAAGTGATTGCTTTGGAACACCCAGAGCTTAAATGCATACGGGTAGATTTAGATCCGAATGCAGAGATTGAAAAACAAGCCCAAGCTTTATGGGAAGAAATCGGCTCGGATGGTGTAGAAGACCAAGTAGCTATTCGTTCTCAAGAGCGTTATGTTCCTCGCTTAGTTCATCATCAATATAGCCAAGAAGGTATAAATAAAAATAAAGTTTTTGCATCAACAACATATAGAGTAGCAACATTCCGTGAAGATAGCACTTACGTAATTACAGGAGGTCTAGGAGGTCTAGGTTTATTGGTGGCTCGCTGGATGGTAGAACGTGGAGCCAGACATCTAGTTTTAGTAGGACGTAGTGGAGTTAAGGATGCTGTCCAAACTCAGTTACAGGAATTAGAACAAGCTGGTGCTAAAGTTGATGTTATGCGGGCAGATATATCTGATTTCGAGTCAATTGCAGAGGTATTTTCACAAATAGAACAATCTTTACCACCATTGCGAGGAATTATTCATTCTGTAGGTGTTTTAGATGATGGAATTCTACAGCAACAAACCTGGGCAAAGTTTGCACGGGTAATGGCTCCCAAAATCCAAGGAGCCTGGAATCTCCACAATTTAACTGTAAACAAACCTTTAGACTTTTTTGTAATGTTTTCTTCCGCAGCATCTTTACTTGGTTCTGCTGGTCAAGCAAATCATTCGGCAGCAAATGCCTTTTTAGATGCTTTAGCTTATTATCGTCAAAGTACGGGACTGCCAGGATTGAGCATTAACTGGGGAATAGTGGCACAAATCGGAGCAGCAGCCAAGCTCGAAGCGGATGAACGAGCACAGAAAAAGGGAATGGGAGCAATTCTGCCAACTCAGGTCTTGGAAGCATTAGATTTACTGATGAGTAATCTTTCTGGTTCAGTTGGAGTGGTTCCGATTCACTGGCCTAAGTTTATTCAACAATGGTCTGCTTCGCCGTTCATCGCAGATTTTATCGAAAGATATTTGCCAAGAACTTTAGCCCAGAACGCAGTAAAAGCAAAACATGACGGGCTTTTAGAACAATTAAAACTATCAACTCCTGGGGAAAGAGAAAAGCTGTTGACCGCTTACCTACTTGATGAAATTGCTCAGGTATTGGCAATGAAAGTTTCTCAAATTGATGTACAACAATCTCTTAATACAATGGGACTTGATTCTCTGATGTCTGTGGAATTGCGGAACCGACTGCAAACAGACTTGGAAGTTGATGTACCTGTAGTCAAATTTATGGAAGATATCAGTATTGTTGATTTAGTAGCAGAATTAGATGGGCAACTAACTCAAATTGATCAGCTTCAAACATTTGAGTCAGAAAATAACCAGCACACTCTCTTAAATGACGTCAAGGATAATAATTGGATTGAGGTGGAACTATGAATTTAGTTGAGTTCTTACAAGACCTTTCGCTCAAAGGTGTAAAGTTGTGGACTGAGGGTGGAAGGCTACGCATTGGTGGTTCCCAAAAAGTATTGACTCCTGATGTCACCAGTCAACTACAACAATATAAGACCGAAATCTTAGAGTTACTTTGTGAGCACCCAGATACTTTTAATGTTTATCCGCTCTCCTATGGTCAAAAGGCACTTTGGTTTTTATGGCAACTAGCACCAGAAAGTCATGCTTATAACGTATCATTGTCCGTTCGTATATGCGGAGCGGTAGATATTACAGCAATGGAAAAGGTATTCCAAGTGCTAATGGAACGCTATTCAATATTGCGTACTACTTTTTCTCAACGAGGAGCTGAACCTATCCAATATGTACATCAAAATCAGGAATTAGATTTCTTGCAAATTGATGCTTCTACTTGGAGTGAGGATCAACTGAAAGCGAAAGTGGTTGATGCTCATCAAATTCGATTTGATCTGGAAACAGGGCCCGTTGTGCGAGTCAGATGGTTTACTTGTTCTGACGAGGAGCATATTTTATTGCTGACTATGCATCACATTGCTTGCGATCGCTGGTCTTTTGATATTTTGCTACAAGAATTGCCAAAAATCTATCAGGCACAAAAATCTGGTATTGAAATATCCCTTCTTCCTCTGAGACATTCCTATCAAGATTATGTGAACTGGCAAAGAAAAATACTTTCTAGTGCCCAGGGAGAAAAATTGTGGAACTATTGGCAACGGCAATTAGCAGGAAATTTACCAACACTAAATCTCGCAACAGATAAACAACGAGGGCCAATACAGACTTATAATGGTGCTTCCTATCGCTTCAAGTTATCGAAAACGCTGACTGAGCAAGTTAAAAAATTAGCCCAAAGAGAGGGAGTAACTTTTTATACAATCCTTTTAGCTACTTTTGCGCTGCTTTTGCATCGTTACACAGGTCAGGAAGATATTCTAGTAGGTTCTCCGTCTCTAGGTCGAAGTCAAGCTGAATTTGCTGAGATTTTCGGCTGCTTTATTGACCCAATTGTGATCAGGGCAAATTTGTCGGGAAATCCTAGTTTTAAGGATTTTCTGAAGCAAGTTCGTCAAACAGTACTAGAAGCACTGACTCATCAAGATTATCCATTTTCTCTACTTGTAGAAAAATTACAGATACATCGCGACCCTAGCCGTCCACCGATTTTTCAAGCTTTTTTTGCCTTGAAGCAATTACAACAATCTCAAGATCTACTTCTTCTGCTTGAGAATGAAACTGAAAAAAATGTTGATTGGGGAGGAATGCAGTTAAAACCTTTTGAAATTTCTCAACAGGAAGGTCAGTTTGATTTGGATTTTGAAATAGTGGAGAGTAGTTCATCAGTTTTTGGGACTTTTAAGTACAATACTGACCTATTTGAGGAACCGACTATTGAGCGTATGGCTGGTCATTTCCAGAACTTGTTGTCAGCAATTGTCGGAAATCCGCAACAAGTTGTCGGTGAATTACCTTTATTGAGTGAAGCAGAACGTCATCAGTTGTTGATCGAATGGAATCATACAGAGAGTGAATATCCCATTGAGCAATGTATTCATCAATTGTTTGAAGAACAGGTAGAGAAAACACCGGATGCTGTAGCGGTAGTGTTTGAAAATCATCAGTTGACCTACCAGCAATTAAATCAAAGAGCCAATCAACTAGCACGTTACTTACAAAGCCTGGGTGTAGGAGCAGAAAGGCTAGTGGGGATTTGCGTAGAACGTTCGATTGAGATGGTGGTGGGAATTTTAGGGATACTTAAGGCTGGTGCTGCTTACTTACCTTTTGATCCTGATTATCCCCAAGAACGTTTAAGTTACATGTTGGATGATTCTGGGGTCAGGATTCTCTTAACTCAAGAGTCTCTAAGAGAAATGTTATCCTCACAACAGTTACAAATTCTTTGCTTGGATACGGATTGGAAAAATATCACAGCATATTCTCAACAGAATCTTGATACTGAGGTTACATCATCTAATCTGGCTTATGTTATCTATACTTCTGGTTCTACAGGTAAACCAAAAGGAGTAACAATTGAGCATCGTCAAGTTATCAACTTTTTTACAGGAATAGACGATCGCATTGGAAATAATTCTTCAGGAACTTGGTTAGCATTAACGACAATATGTTTTGATATTTCTGTTTTAGAGTTATTTTGGACTTTAGCCAGGGGTTTCCAAGTGATTATCGCCCCAGAACAGAAAAAACTATTCTCTTCCACAACATCAAAGCTTCAGTCCCTAGACAAAAACATTGAGTTTAGTTTGTTTTATTTTGCTAGCGATAGTGACCAAAATAGTGATCAAGATAAATATAAATTACTCCTCGAAGGTGCTAAATTTGCGGATAGACATGGATTTTCTGCAATTTGGACTCCTGAACGTCACTTCCATCAGTTTGGTGGATTGTACCCCAATCCTTCCGTAGTTAGTGCAGCGATCGCTGCGATCACAGAAAACATTAAAATTCGAGCAGGAAGTGTCGTTATTCCCCTTCATGATCCCATCCGAGTTGCAGAAGAATGGGCAGTCGTTGATAATCTATCTCATGGTAGAGTCGGAATTTCTTTTGCAACTGGTTGGCAACCTAACGACTTTATTTTAGCTCCAGAAAATTACCCACAGCGTAAAGCTGTGACGTTAGAAGCGATCGAAACCGTTAGAAAACTTTGGCGAGGAGAAACAATTAAACGCAGAGATGGTAACGGAGAAGCGATCAAGATCAAAGTTCTTCCCCGTCCCCTTCAGAGCGAGTTACCAACTTGGATGACTGCATCCGGCAATCCAGAGACTTTCAAATTAGCTGGAAAACTAGGGGTTAATGTTCTGACTCACCTATTGGGTCAAACGATAGAAGAACTAGGAGAAAAAATAAATCTTTACCGTCAAGCTTGGCGCGAGCATGGTCATTCTGGTAATGGTCATGTGACCATAATGATTCATACATATATTGGAGAAAATTTAGAAACTGTTCGCCAACAAGTATACCAACCATTATCTGATTATCTCCGCAGTTCTCTGGGACTGATGAAAAGCATTGCAGTTTCCATGAATCAAAACCCGGAAGACTTAAGCCAAGCTGATCGGGATGCTATGGTTACTCACGCATTCAATCGCTATTTTGAAACTTCAGGACTTTTGGGTACACCAGAAAAATGTCTTCAGATAATTAATCAACTCAAAGCCATTGATATTGATGAGGTCGGCTGCTTAATTGACTTTGGTGTGGATGTTGATGCTGTCATCTCTAGCTTAAGTTACATCAACGTATTAAAAGAGAATAGTAATCAAAAACATATATCCGAAAGTGATATATCTTCCGTCTCGACACAAATTAGCAAGTACAATGTCTCTCATTTGCAATGTACTCCATCCCTGTTAAAAATGTTACCGGATAGAATGAGTAGCCTCAAGTCTCTGAGCAAAATTTTGGTTGGTGGAGAAGAACTATCCGTATCTTTGGCTAAAGAACTATCGTCCGTTGTGTCCGGGGAAATTTATAACATGTACGGGCCAACAGAAGCAACTATTTGGTCAACGATTTATCCAGTGAAAAACTGTGATCAAAAACTGTCGATTGGAAAACCAATTATTAATACACAGCTTTACATTTTAGACCGTAATTTACAACTAGTCCCTATAGGGGTACCCGGAGAACTATACATCGGAGGTAATGGTCTAGCCAGAGGTTACCTTAACCGTCCAGAACTAACTAAAGAAAAATTTATCCCAAATCCCTTTCATAATTCCAAATCCGAACGCCTTTACAAAACAGGTGACCTCGTCCGCTATTTGCCCAACGGTGATATTGAGTATCTAGGTCGCATTGATAACCAAGTAAAAGTGCGGGGTTTCCGTATCGAACTTGGAGAAATCGAAGCAGTTCTCAACACCCACCCTCAAATCCAACAAGCTGTTGTGATTGCCACAGAAGAGACCAGCGGTAATAAACGCTTAGTTGCCTATGTAGTACTTGATCAACTACTGACTACCCAACACTTACGTCAATTCCTCAAGCAAAAGTTACCAGAATACATGGTACCTGCTGTATTTATAACTTTAGATACTTTACCCTTAACACCCAACGGCAAACTAGATCGAAAAGCACTACCAGCACCAAATGGTGTTTCGCAAGAAGATGAATATGTAGCACCACGTACGGAAATAGAAAAAATCTTAACTAATATCTGGCAAGAACTACTTCTCAAAGAAAAAATCAGTATCCACGACAACTTCTTTGAAATTGGTGGTGATTCTATTCTTAGTATTCAAGTAGTTTCTCGCGCTAAAAACTTAGGAATACAAATTACTGCTCAGCAAATCTTCCAAAATCAAACCATAGCAGAATTAGCTAAAGTGGCTAATACAATAGTTAGTGCTGAATGCGAGCAAGGTATAGTTACTGGAGTCGCACTCTTATCACCCATTCAACATTGGTTCTTCTCACAAAATAGAAAAGAAGCCCATCATTATAACCAATCAGTTTTATTAGAGATTCCCAAGAATATCAAAGCGGAATTGCTGGAGAAAGCTGTAGAGAAATTGTTAGAACATCACGATGCTCTACGTTTACGATTCAGATTACAAGCATCAGAGTAC
>JAESGM010000530.1_pt1 | contig 26034 bp, 25 predicted proteins | sample 9269721 | NCBI WGS metagenome assembly JAESGM01 (sample SAMN15720920, study PRJNA650825) | algae metagenome | isolation source: Komarekiella atlantica HA4396-MV6 and co-occurring heterotrophs from... | place: USA: Theobald House, Kauai, HI | collected 2009-07-29 | reverse complement strand
TTACTTTTGCGGCAGATTGGGCCTCGTCAGATGGTAGAGCGACTAGCGCCCATCAGAAATAATGTGCGGCAGGCCGAAAAGGACATCGATAAGATATTCAATGAAAATCAGCACTATTTCGACGTTCTTCGGCCAATCATGTTCGATACACCAAACCCTCCCGGCTACGGCGTTGATAGTGCGCTCTCAATGATGATGGATGAGTTGATGGAACTGGCGGGCACGCAAAACATAGACATCGTGAAATGGATTCGCCCGCGCTACGAAGAAAGCATCCGCATGGCGGTTCAGTACGGCGACTGGATCGGCAAGGCCAGTCATCGGATCAATGAAAAGACGCGAGGGCTACGCGAATGGCCAACAACATGAAGACCACTCAGCGTTTTGACCATCTCTCCCAAGCTATGGCTTCTCAATCCGAACCTGCCTGAAAGCAGCATGGCGCCGGCTCAACACCCCTCTCTGACTCGTCATGGCCGGGCTTGTCCCGGCCATCCCGCTTAGGAAGGCCGTGCGTCCCCAAGCGGGACCGGCGGGACAAGTTTACACTCGGGCGGCGCTTCGCGCGGACCCGGGTGCCCGCGGGTGACGAAACGTCCTCCGCCGCCCCTACCCATGCCGCAGCTTCAGCACCAGGATCGTGCCGGCGAGCGCGAGCGTCACGAGGTTGGCGGCGATCAGCGGCAGGTCCCCGAGCAGCACCCCGTAAGTCAGCCACAGCACGATGCCGACCACCATCAGCGAAAACATCCCGAGCGAGATGTCGGCCGTCGAGCGCGTGCGCCAGGTCTTGATCGCCTGCGGCGCATAGGCGAGCGTCGTGCAGAACGCGGCGAGCAGCCCGACAAAAGTCACCGCAGACATGACATCCCCGCCGGCATCGCGCCCCCTTCAGGCCTGACGTGCTTGCCGGCCCCGCTCACGACAGGCCTTGCGGCCTCTTCATCCTTTTTGTTCGGGACTTCACCTGACACAAGAAGATTCTGCGGCCGACCGGCGCCCGCTCCTCACCGCGCCGGCCGGCGACGCGCCCGCTCCGGGGCTGCCCGTCTCCGCGCGACCAAGGCGCCTGCGACATCCTGTACCCTACGGCGACACCACAGCTTTGACGCAATTCGTTGTGGCGTTATTCATCTGTTTCACGCCACTATTCCGGCATTAGGGAGATGCATATGCACCGTATTCTCATTGCCGCCGCTGCAACGCTTTCGACAATCTGCATGGCGAGCGTCGCCTCCGCCCAATATTACGATCCCTATTACCGCGGATATTACCGGCCGCCGCCGCCCCCGCCGCCCTATTACGGCGGCCCGCGTTATGCTCCGCCGTCGCCCTATCGCGGCTGGCAGCCCGCCTATGTCGACCGGCATGGTCAGCAGGCCTTCTATCCGCGCCCGGGCGGCAGATGCCCGCGCGGCTACACGGTCCAGGACGGCGTCTGCAAACCCTATCGCGGCTACTGAGTTCACCACCGGCATGACTGCGGGAGGCCGCCCGAAAGGCGGCCTCCCTGTTTTTGCGGGTGGCGCAGATGGAACCGGCCCCGCGCCGGCGCGTTTGCCTTCGCCCGCCGCACCGGACCCCGCATGACCACCCCGCAGATTCTTGCCTTCGCCATCCTCGCCGCGATGATGGCGCTCTTCGTCTGGGGCAAGCTGCGCTACGACCTCGTCGCCATGCTGGCGCTGCTCGCCGCCGTGCTGACCGGCATCGTGCCGCATGACAAGGCCTTTTCCGGTTTTGCCGACGACATCATCTTCATCGTCGCCAGCGCCCTGATCGTCAGCGCCGCGGTGGCGCGGTCCGGGGTGATCGACACGGTGCTGCGTCCGCTCGCGCCCTGGCTGACCACGCCGACATTGCAGGTCTTCGTGCTCTCCGCCGCGGTCGCCGCGTTGTCGGGCTTCGTGAAGAATATCGGCGCGCTGGCCATGCTGATGCCGGTCGCCTTCCAGCTCGCGCGCAAGACCGGCACGCCGCCCTCCGCCCTTCTGATGCCGATGGCGTTCGGCTCGCTGCTCGGCGGCATCGTCACCCTGATCGGCACCTCGCCCAACATCCTCGTCTCGCGCGTGCGCCAGGAGCAGATCGGCGAGCCGTTCGACTTCGCGCCGGTCGGCGCGCTGCTGGCGATCGGCGGCATCGCGTTTCTGGCCTTCGGCTGGCGGCTGCTGCCCGAGCGCCGGGGCGCCGCCTCGATGGACGCCGCCTTCACCATGGAGGGCTACACCACCGAGGTCAGCGTGCCGGAAAAATCCGACTTTGCCGGCAAGACGGTGAAGGAGCTGGAGGCGCTCGGCGACGGCGACGTGGAAGTCATCGCGCTCCTGCGCCGGCGCCGGCGCAATTCGGCGCCCTCGGGCAGCGTGAAGCTGCGCGAAGGCGACATCCTCATCCTGCAGGGCGAGCCGAAGGCGCTGGAAAAGACCGTCGGCGCCGCGAAGCTCAAGCTCGTGCGTGACGACGCCGCGAAGGATGTCGACACGCCCTCCGACGAGATCGGCGTCATGGAGGCGATCGTCACGCCGGAATCGCTGCTGGTCGATCTCACGCCGCTGCAATTGCGGCTTTACGACCATTACCAGGTCAACCTGCTGGCGGTCAGCCGCAGCGGACGGCGCATCTCGCAGGAACTGCGTCAGGTGCGCTTCGAGCCCGGCGACGTCATCATGCTGCAGGGCGACCTGTCGAAAATGCCGGAGACGCTCGGCGAATTGCGGCTCTTGCCGCTGGCCGAACGCAACCTTCAGCTTGGGCGCGGACGGCGCGGCCTCGTTCCGGTCCTGATCCTCGCCGCGGCCATGATGGCCGCCGGCAGCGGGCTGCTGCCCGTCGCCATCGCCTTCTTCGCCGCCGCCGTCGCGGTGATGCTGGTCAAGTCGATCACGCTGCGCGAGGCCTATGACGCCATCGACTGGCCGATCCTGGTCATGCTCGGGGCGCTGATCCCGGTCTCGGATTCCCTGCGCACCACCGGCGGCACCGAGCTGATCGCGACCTGGCTGTCGGCCGCGGCCGGCGCCCTGCCGCCGATGGGCACGCTGGCGCTGATCATGGTGGCGGCGCTGGCGGTGACGCCGTTCCTCAACAATGCCGCCACCGTGCTGGTGATGGGGCCGATCGCGGCGAGCTTCGCCAAGAGCCTCGGCCTGTCCCCCGACCCGTTCCTGATGGCGGTGGCGATCGGCGCGGCGTGCGACTTCCTCACCCCCATCGGCCATCAGTCCAACACCCTGGTGATGGGCGCGGGCGGCTATCGCTTCACCGATTACTGGCGGCTCGGCCTGCCGCTGTCGGTCTATGTGGTCATCGTCGGCGTGCCGCTGATCGCGCTGTTCTGGCCGCTCGTGCCGCGCTGACAGCCGCCCGTGGCATCTCGCTTGCATCTCAATTGCATTGCCGATTGTCCGGGAACGAAAGCCGTGCCGGCGCATTCTCGTGCGGGATGGTCCGGCGCAGTCGTCACGGTCAGGAGCGGTCCATGCGTTTTCTGAAATCAGGCCCGGTGAAATTCGGCCTTGTCGGCCTTGCCGCAATCCTCTGGCTCGTCGGCCTTGCCGACCAGATGGAGTCGGCGGAAATGACCGCGGGCTATCTCGCCTTGTCGGCGGCCATCGTCGCGGTGGCGCTGGTCTGAAATCTACCAGCGCAGAACGCGCGCGCCGAGAAGCGCGCCGATTCCCGTGGCGATCGCAATCGCCAGCGTGAACCAGGCGGCGACGAAAATCGGGGAATCGTCCGGACAATGTGAAATGTAGAGCGTGGCCGACAGCGCGCCGGAGAGAAGACCCGCCGCCGCTCCCGCCAGCGCCGGCCGCGTCGGCGCGCCGAAACGCAAGCCGAACAGGATTGCGGCGAGCATGGGCAAGGCCAGCAGCACCATGTTGGTCACGCAGATGTACCAGTGAACGCCGGCGAGCCGGACCAGCCATTCGCTGCGCGGCACCATCATCAGTTCGTAGGCCAGCGCCGCAACCATGATCGCGGGCGCAGCCGCCGCGACCAGCATGGCCGTGCGCGGCGACTGGCCGGGCTTCGCCAGTTGCAGGACGATCGCCGCCGCCGCGATCACCAGCAGCCCCATTTCCAGCGGCTTGAGCATGAAGGGGATCGACATCATCCCAGCCCCGAGATCGGGCCGCATTCCGACCCAGATCGCAAACAGCGCCATCGACACGGCAAAGCCGCCCGCCACGGCCAGCGCCAGCGCGAGGCCGGGCTGCGGTCCCGCCGGCTTGCTGTCGGCCGCAAGGGCGCGAATGAGATCGTCGGTCTTCATGTCTCCTGTCCAAAACGTCTGGCCAGCGATGCCAGCCCGCGATGCAGCGCCACGCGCACCGCGCCTTCATTCATCTTCAGCTTTGTGGCCGCCTCCGAAATCGAGGCGCCATCGACCGCGATGCTTTGCACCACCTCGCGCTGGCGCACCGGCAGGGTTTCCAGCGAGCGGCTGACATCGGCGTCGCGGCCGGGCGCCGGGCCCTCCTCCGCCGCCAGCACGTTGGCATAGTCCTCGACCGGCACCTCGATGCGGCTGCCGCGGCGGCGCAGATTGTCGATCATCTTGTAGCGCGCGATGGTGTAGAGCCACGGCCCGACCGGGCGGCTCTCGTCCCAGGTCTGCCGCTTCAGATGCACCGCAATCAGGATGTCCTGCACCACGTCCTCCGTGTCGGCCTCGCGGCCGGCGCGCGACAGGCCGCGCCGCACATAGGCGCGCAAGGCGCGCGCGAAATCGCGCAGACAGGCGTCATAGGCCGCCGCGTCTCCGCCATTTGCACGCCGCATCAGGGCGGCCCATTGCGTCTCGCGTTCAGTCACGCGCTGTCTTTAGCCTCATTCGCTGCACGAAGGCTCATTGTTACACCGCCATGAACGCAGATCACATGGACGTGACCGCGTAACACACGCACGCGGCCTCCCGAAAGCCCCTGTGAGGCCGGGCGACCCGGCCCCGCACCAGCCGTCGCCGGCCGGTGCGTCACATGAGAACCGTCAACCAGACTGGGAGACTTCAATGAACGCCAAGATCAGTGCCGCCGCGCTCGCCGGCTCCTTCGCCGCCGCCCTCACCCTCGCCGCCGCGCCTGCCGCCGCGCAGGACAAGAACGCGAACAAGGAGCGATGCTACGGCGTCTCGATGGCCGGCAAGAACGACTGCGCCGCCGGCCCCGGCACCACCTGCGCCGGCACCTCCAAGGTCGATTACCAGGGCAACGCCTGGAAATATGTCGACAAGGGCAGCTGCGTGAAGATGACCACGCCGAAGGGCGGCAAGGGCTCGCTCACCGCGATCAAGAGCTGACGATCTTCTTATCCCTCCCCCTGCAAGGGGGAGGGTGGCGAGCCTAAAGCGCGTCTACGCGCGTCTTCGACGCGCTATGGCGAGCCGGGTGGGGGTCGCATGATTTGACTGACCCCTCCCCGCCGCCACCGAACTCGGGCTTGCCCGAGTTCGGCGATCAAAAGCACGCAAGTCGCCTACACGCGACTTGCGTGGCGGCGACCCTCCCCTTTCAGGGGAGGGATCACTCACATCGCTGGCACGTTAGCGAGAACCTGACATGCATCACCCAAGCACCCTCCCCCGCACCGCAGGCGTCGGCTTCAAGGCGGAGCATTTCGCCGAGATCGTCGCCGGCGAACAGCCGATCGGCTTTGTGGAAATTCACGCCGAGAACTACATGGGCTTGGGCGGCGCGCCGCATGCGCAATTGCGCGCCCTGTGCGAGCGCTACGCACTGTCGGTGCATGGCGTCGGCCTGTCGATCGGCTCGATGGCGCCGCTCGACACCGACCACCTCGCGCGGCTGAAAGGTCTCTGCGACCGCTACGAGCCCGCGAGCTTTTCCGAGCATCTTGCCTGGTCTTCGCATGGCGAGGTCTTTCTCAACGACCTCTTGCCGCTGCCCTATACCGGGGAGACGCTCAACCGCATCGTCGCGCATGTCGACCAGGTGCAGCACACACTGAACCGCGAAATGCTGCTGGAAAACCCCTCGACCTATCTGCAGTTCGCCGAGAGCACGATCCCGGAAACGCAATTCCTGACCGAGATTTCGGCGCGCACCGGCTGCGGCCTGCTGCTCGACGTCAACAATGTCTTCGTGCAGGCAACCAATCACGGTACCAGTCCCGACGACTATCTTGCGAGCTTCCCGCTGCATCGCGTCAAGGAAATCCATCTCGGCGGCCACGACGCGCAAAGTGACGACACCGGTGCCCCCCTGCTCATCGACTCGCACGGCGCGCCGGTCGCCGACCCGGTCTGGGCGCTGTATGAGCGCGTCATTGCAAAGACCGGCCCGCTGCCGACGCTGATCGAATGGGACAATGACGTGCCGGCCTGGCCGGTGCTGGCAGCAGAAGCACGCGCGGCGAAGGCGATCCTCGATCGCGCGGCACGGCAAAGGGCGGCCTGACATGTTCGCGGCGATCCAGACCGAGTTTGCGCGCGCTTTGCTCGACGCCGACGAGCCGGCGCCACCGGCGCTGACATCGCACACGGCGCAACGACCGCAAAAGCGATTCGCCGTCTACCGCAACAATGTTGTGGTCAGCCTGGTGAACGCGCTGCGCAATCGCTTTCCCGCGACGGAAAGAATCGTCGGCGACGAATTCTTCGCCGCGATGGCGCGCGTGTTCGTCACCGCGCATCCCCCGCGCTCGAAAATCCTCAGCGAATTCGGCGACGATTTTCCGGGATTCATCGCGCAGTTCGAGCCGGCGGCCGAATTGCCCTGGCTGCCGGACGTGGCCCGCCTCGAAGCCGCCCGCACCCGCGCCTATCACGCCGCCGATGCCGCGCCGTTGTCGCCGGATGCCCTCGCCGCGATCGATCCGGAGCGGATCGGCGAACTGCGCATCGCGTTGCACCCGTCCTTGCAGATCGTGCGCTCGCGTTTTCCCGTCGTCACCGTCTGGGCGATGAATGCGGGCGAAGCCGAGCTTGGCGCGGTCGACTTCGACGACGCGCAGGACGCGCTGATCCTGCGGCCGCATTTCGATGTCTCCGTGCGTCAATTGCCGCAAGGCGGTGCAACGTTTCTGCTGGCACTTGCTGAGGGCAAGACACTTGCCGAGGCCGCCGGCGCCGCGCTGGACGACGTCCCCACATTCGACCTGACCGCCAATCTCGCCGGCCTCATCGCCTCCGGCGCGATCGCCGGGGTCACATTCTCCCAAGCAAAGAAGGATGCAGAACAATGACCGGGATGACCGCAACGTCTCTTTCGCAAACCGGCATCGCCGCGCTGATCGCCCGCGCCAACGCGCTGATGGCGGCGATCCCCTACTGGTTCGTGGCGCTGGTCGGCCGCATCTCCATCGCCGCCGTGTTCTGGCGCTCGGGGCAAACCAAGGTCGAGGGCTGGCATGTATCGGAGACGGCGATCGATCTGTTCCGCGATGAGTACAAGCTGCCGGTCATCGATCCCACGATTGCCGCCTACCTCGCGACATTCGCCGAGCACTTCTTCCCGATCCTGCTGGTGATCGGCCTCGCCACGCGCTTTGCCGCGCTGTCCCTCCTGACCATGACTCTGGTGATCGAGATCTTCGTCTATCCCGACGCCTGGCCGACGCATGGCACCTGGGCCGCGATCTTCCTGATGCTGATGGCGCAAGGCGCCGGAAAGATCTCGTTCGACGAACTGATCGCGCGTCGCAGCTAAGCGCCCGCAGAAACACTCGGCACTCCCGGCGGGTCATCGGCGCGTCTGCCGCCCAACAAATGGGCAGAAACGCCCAAATTTCACGCGCGTGCATACCGATTATGACGGTAATATTTGCGTGCCCGATCCGCACATTAAGAAGGCGGCTGCACCGCAGGTTTGCGTCAGATCGGTGCGTGGGAGCGCGGCCAGATGAACATGCTTCCGGGTCCCGTCGGCAGCCCGACCACGGCGGCCGATCTGTATCTGCGCCCGCCGCTCCACAATTTTCTCGAAAGCTGCCATACCACGCTGCTCGCCGACTACAGCGGCACGCTGCCCGACTACATCCCCGAACTCGCCAAGGCCAATCCGGGTCACTTCGGCGTCGCCGTCGCGACCATCGACGGGCACATCTACGAGGTCGGTGACAGCGCCGTCCCCTTCACCATGCAGTCGATCTCGAAGGCATTCGTCTTCGCGCTCGCGCTGGAGATTCTCGGCGGCGAGCGCGTGGAAGCGATGATCGGCGTCGAGCCGAGCGGCGAAGCCTTCAACTCGATCCGCCTCAATGCCGACAACCGGCCGTTCAACCCGATGGTCAATTCCGGCGCGATTGCGTGCTGCGGACTGATCTACGACATCGAACGCGAGGACACGTTCGACCGCATCCGCCACATCCTCGGTCGCTTTGCCGGCCGCGAACTCGCGATCGACGAATCCGTCTACGCCTCCGAATCTGCGACCGGCGATCGCAACCGCGCCATTGCCTGGCTGCTGAAGAACTACACGATCCTGCGCGAGAACGTCGACGACATACTCGATATCTATTTCCGGCAATGTTCGCTCCTTGTCACTGCGCGCGACCTCGCAGTGATGGCGGCCACCCTTGCCAATGGCGGCGTCAATCCCGTCACCGGCGAGCGCGTGATCTCCAATTACGCGGTCTCGCGTACGCTCTCGATCATGACCTCCGCCGGCATGTACGACTATGCCGGCGAATGGATCTATCGCGTCGGCATTCCCGCCAAGAGCGGCGTCGGCGGCGGCATCATGGCGGCCCTGCCCTCGCAGATCGGGCTCGGCACATTCTCGCCGCTGCTCGACGCGCATGGCAATTCGGTGCGCGGGCTGCGGCTGTGCGAGCAGCTCTCCTCGCATTTCGATCTGCATGTGCTGAACCGTCCGGGCGACGTGCGCACCTGCATCATCGCCGACTACGATATCGGCAAGCTGGTCCGCCACGGGCGGCAGCCGCACGAACAGGCGATCCTCGACGCCAATGAGGAGGCGATCCGAATTCTCGAACTCACCGGCACGCTCACCTTCGCGCATATCGACCACATTGCCCGGCGCATCCATGCGCGGCCGCTGCCGCCCTTCGTGATCATGGATTTCCGCCGCGTGCCGCTGATCAGCAACGCCGCCGCCACCATGCTCGCCGAATTGCTGCACGATCTGGCGATGCAGGGCACGCGGCCGGTTCTGTCCGGGATGGAACGGAATTCCCCGAACTGGATTCGCATCGCCGACCACCTGCCCGACGCGTCGGAAGTGCGAAACTTCTCCCTGCTCAACGAAGCCATCGAATGGGCTGAGGACCAGATCGTCTATCGCTATGGCGGCTTCGGCCGCTTCGGCGAGGCGACAGCACTGGACGAGCAGACATTGCTGGTCGGGCTTTCGCCGCAGCATGTCGCCGAATTCGCCGCCTTGTGCGAGGCGCGGCATTATCATCCCGGCGAGCGCATCATCATCGCCGGCGACGAGTCGCGTTCGGTGTTCTTTCTGCAGCGCGGCATGATCAGCGTGAAGCTGCCGAGCGGCGTGCGGCTTGCGACGCTGGTGCCCGGCACGGCGTTCGGCGAACTGGCACTGATATCCGGTCCGCGCACCGCCGATGTCTGGGCTGACACGGCTGTCGAATGTTATGAGATTTCGCTGGAGAATTTTGACCGCTTCCGCGCCACGCATCCCGGCGCGAGCGAAGTGATCATGCGCAATCTCGCGGTGCTGCTGGCCCGGCGTCTCGGACAGGCCAATGCCAAGATCAGCCTCCTGAGCGCGAACTAGCCTTTACGCTTGCGCGCGCGCGTGCCGCCCAGCACGCCGGCGGCCGGGTGCCCGCGATGCTCGGCGATGTTCTGATACATCTTGCGCAAGACGTCCTTGACCATCGCAACGTCCTTCTCGGGCAGATCGCCCAGGGCCACCTCTTCGTGGGCGAACATTTTCGGCACCAGCTCGTCGACGATAGCGAGGCCCTTCTTGGTGAGCCGGACCGTCACTTCGCGGTTGTTGGTGCTGGAGCGCGTGCGCGTGACGAAACCCTTCTTCACGGCGCCGGTGATCAGCCGCGACACCGTCGGGGGATCGAGACTGGTCGCGTCCGCAAGATCGATCTGCCGCAACTCGCCGCGATGCGCCAGCACCGCCAGCATGCGCCACAATGGAATCGTGATGTGGACCTGCTTCAGGCCCGGCGTGGCGAGATCCACGATCCCGACGCCCACCCGGTTGATCAGGAAGGGGATCCGGTCGCTCAGATCGTAAATTTTGCGGGATGTCACGGGCAGACTCAGGCTCTCGGGAATGCGTTGCATTCTGTCCGAAAGCCCTTGTGTGTCAACGCGCTGGACTGCCTGTTGCAGCGCATATAACGCCACCATCCCCAGCCCTGACAAATGCATTTACAACAGTTGCATTTACAAGTATTATCAGCCCAACAAGATCAAGAACAAGCTGGGAAACGCGAGCAGGAGCGGCCGCCATGACGCAGGACAGCTTCAAATCCGACTTCCGCAAGGCGATGCGGCGCCTCACCAGCGCCGTCACCGTGATCACCACCGCGCATGAGGACCGCCGCTATGGCATGACGGCGACCGCGGTCACCTCGGTCTCGGCCGATCCACCCTCGCTCCTCATCTGCGTCAACCGCTCCGCCAGCCTGCACGAGCCGCTCATTCGCGCGGGCCGCTACTGCATCAACATTCTCCTCGCCGAGCAGACCGACATCGCGCAGGCCTTCAGCGGCGGCGTGCCGCAGGAACTGCGCTTCGCGCAAGGGCTTTGGGGCGCGGACGAGGCCGGAATCCCCTTCCTGCGCGAGGCGCAGGCGAATATCTTCTGCGATGCCGACGCCATGTCGAGCTACGGCACGCACAGCATCATCATCGGCAAGGTGTCGGATGTGCTCGTGCATGGACGCGTGACGCCGCTGCTCTATCAGGACGGCCAATATACCGTCGGCCTCGGCGAAGGCGTGGACTGGGTGGTCCCGGTCGCGGGCTGGTAATCTCAGCAATCAAGAACACCGCAATCAAGAACGAGTACGGAGGACACCATGGAGTTCGGCTATTTCACGCTCTCCGACAACCACTATGAGGGCAACACGCGCGACGCCAACACCTTCGTGCAGGACCTCACCAACGAGGCGCTCTATGCCGACCAGCTCGGCATGCACTCGGCCTGGATCGGCGAGCATCACTTCAATTCGCTCGGCGTGAATTCCTCGCCGGAAATGGTGCTGGCCTATATCGCCGCGCGCACCAAGCACATCCGCCTCGCGCCGGCCGTGACCGTGCTGCCGCTGCACAATCCGATCCGCGTCGCCGAGCAATGGGCGACGCTCGATCTGCTCTCCGGCGGCCGCGTCGATTTCGCCGCCGGCCGCGGCTATGACCGCCGCGAATACATTCCCTTCGGCGTGTCGTTCGACAACAACCAGTCGATCTTCGACGAAGGCATGGAAGTTTTGCGCAACCTCTGGAGTTCCGGCGGCAAGCGCATCGACCACAAGGGCCAGCATTACCAGTTCGAGGACGTGCGCATCACGCCGCAGCCCTTGCAGAATCCGATGCCGATGTATGTCGCGTCCTTCTCCAAGCCCTCGATTGAGCTCGCGGCGCGCCTGAATTGCGGCCTGATCGTCGCGCCCTTCGCCGCCGCCATGAGCTTCGGCGGGCTGAAGCAGGTGGCAGACCTTTATCACGAGAGCTGCGCGAAGTTCGGCACCAAGCCGCACCGCCTGATGTGCAGCTACTTCACGCATTTCGCCGACGACAACGCGAGCGAGCAGGCGCAGCGTGCGCGCCAGATCCGCTATTACAAGGAATGCGTGATCCCCTCCTTCCCCGGCGATCCGAAGACCGCGCCGCCCAGCTACCGCTATTTCATCGACATGGTGCAGCGCCTGCACAACGTGAAACCGGAAGACCTGACCGAGAATTCGGTGCTGATCGGCAATTCCGCGCGGATCACCGATATCCTGAAGAAGGTCGAGGCCGCCGGCTTCGACGAGGTCATCCTCTATTTCAACGTGGGCATGAAGCCGCATCAGCAGACCAAGGACGAGATGCACCGCTTCATGCAGGAAGTCGCACCGCAATTCGAAGGCAAGCACAAGCTGCGCGCGGCTTAATCAGCGCAGCATCCTCCCTGACCTTCTGGCCCGCCGGTGCAAATCGGCGGGCTTTTCTTTTGTCGCAGGCCGAACGCCGCTGACGGGAAAAAGGCCACGCTCAAGCCTGGCTTTACCACCGTCAATCCGGGGCGGAACTGGCGGCAGTCCGCACATTGATCGTCGCAAATTTGACGTTGGCAGCGGCGAAACTCTGCTAGATTCAGCTTTGTTCAATGAATCGCGATCTCACACCTCATCGATGCGCGTGCCGCAGGCCCGCAAACCGGAGCATGGAATGGTAATTCGATCCGCGGGCGCCGCAGAGATACGGCATTGGAACTCTTCCGTCACAGCAATGCTGGCCGTAATGGCCATACTGGCGATGTCCACCGCCGCCGCCGCCCAGCGAGAGCCGCGCCGCGCACAGGCCGCCGAGGAAACGGCGCAGCGCCAGACCGGCGAGCCGATCATGGCGATCGTCTCGACCAAAACCCAGAAGGTTACGCTCTACGACGCCGAGGGCTGGATCCTGCGCGCGCCGGTCTCGACCGGCACCACCGAACGCGAGACGCCGGCCGGAATCTTCGCGGTCGTCGAGAAGAAACGGGATCACCGCTCGAACATGTATGACGACGCGCATATGCCGCATATGCAGCGCATCACCTGGAACGGCATCGCGCTGCACGGCGGGCCGCTCCCCGGTTATGCGGCGTCGCACGGCTGCGTGCGGCTGCCCTTCGGCTTTGCCGAGAGGCTGTTCGACAAGACGCGGATCGGCATGCGGGTGATCGTCGCGCCGAACGATGCAGCCCCGGTGGAGATTTCCCACCCGGCGCTTCTGGTGCCGAACAAGGACGCGCTCGCGGCGGCGCCTGCGCGTGCGGAACCGCTCATGCGCGAGGCCGCGGAGGCCGTCAGGACAGCCGACGAAACCGCGAAAGCCGCGAAGAGCTCAACGCGCGACAGCGCGGCGCTGACGGCATCCTTGCGCAAGCTCGAACAGGCGAGCAAGCGCGCAAGCGCGGAGCTTGCAGCCGCCGACAAGGCGCTCGCCAACGCAAAGACGGATCAAGGCAGATTGCGCGCCGAGGAGTTTAAGCAAAAGGCCGAGCGCAGGGCGGCCGATGCGGCGGCGAAGTTCGAAACCGCCAGCGCCGAGGCGAAAGACAGGCTCGCAGCGCTCGCGACCGCAAAGGACACCGCCAAGGCGGCCGAAGCCAGAAAGGCCGCCGCGGTCAAGGCCGCCGATGATGCGAAGCTCGCGCTTGCGCCGGTCTCGATCTACATCAGCCGCGCAACGCAGAAGCTTTACGTGCGGCGCGCGACGGGCAAGCCGGTGCGCGATGGCGGCGAATATTTCGATGCGACCATCGAGGTGCCGGTCAGGATCGGCAACCCCGGAAAGCGCATCGGCACGCATGTCTTCACGGCGATGGCGAAGACCGACTCCGGTCTGCGCTGGAGCGTAGTGACGATCGACGAAGGCGACGGCGCGCAAAGCGCGCTCGACCGCATCGCCATCCCGCAGGATGTGCTGGACCGCGTCGCGCCGACGGCCCTGCCGAGATCCTCGATCATTATCTCGGACGAGCCGCTCAGCGAGGAGACCAATTATCGCACCGAGTTCGTCGCGGTGCTGAGCAACCACCCGCAGGGCGGCTTCATCACGCGCGAGCGCACGCCTGATATGATCATGGCGGGCGACGACTGGCGCGACGACGGCTACGATCCGTTTTTCCGCGACCGGCGCTTTCGCGGCGGTCCCTACAATCAATACAACCAGTACCAGTACAACCGTCCGTATCAGCAGCCCTACCGGCAACCATTTCCGTTCTTCCGGTGACCGCGGAAAAGGGCTTGATCTGCACGCAGTTTACGTTCCGAAGCCGCGCTCAGGTTCACGGCGAAATGTTCGGGAGGAAACGAGATGAAAGTGTGCATCGATCCTGGACACGGCATGAGCAACAGGAGCCCCGGCGTCTGTGATCCCGGATGCACCCACACGGAGGGCAGTTTCCAGTTCAGGGAGGCGGATATCGTCCTCAAATACGGCCTCAGCCTGAAGGATGTTCTTCGGGCCAGGCAGATCGACGTGTTCATGACGCGAGACGACAATTCCGATCATGCGCCGGTCGGATCGCGCGCCGCCAACGCCAAGAGATCCGGGTGCGACGTCTACGTTTCCTTGCACATGAACGACGTCGAAGACGACGCCGCGAACGGCCTGGAGGTCCTCTACCGCGACAATCAGGACAAGCCCCTGGCTCAACGCGCGCAGGACGCCTTGATCAAGGCGACGAAACTGAGGGACCGGAAGATCAAGCAGCGAACCGATCTTGCCGTCCTGAAGTTTGACGGACCGGCAATCCTGATTGAACTCGGCTTCATCGCAAACGACAAGGATCGGGAAATCCTGCTCAATCCCCAGATGCGCGAGACAATTTCCGAGACGATTGCCGACGTCCTTCAGTCCAGCGCCCGGTCGGCCAGGCGCGCGCCTCGCAAATGATCGTTTAGAGCGTTTTCGAGCGAAGTGGGTACCGGTTCGCGTGAAGAAAACGCGTCTAATCAAATATCTAGAGTCTTTCACCGTTTCCACGAAACGGTGAAAGACTCTGGGCGAGAGGGCGGGCACACAACCGGCAGCAGCCGGCATTCAACTGTCGCCTGCCTGGCGGCCGCACCGCCAAAATATTCACTGGCAGGCTTCCCCTTTGCGCAACGCGCAACTCTGAGCGCGCCCCACATCCGCCCATCGGCGGCGCCCCGCCCAGCCTTGGGCGTCTAACAAACATACAGAGCAGTCGTTATGTAACTTGACTCCCGTTTCGCACCGCGCGCATCATTCCCGCACCGGCCGCGAGAGCCGGACCGGAGGAGCCGAGGATGCGACGCAATCCCGTGAAGGCCCGCAGCGCCGCAAGGAATGCGGTGTCTCCGCGCCCTTCCCCCGCCCGCCGGCCCGCGCGCCGCACCCAGGAATCGCGCAGCAAGGCGGCGCGCGAGAAGCTTCTGCAGGCGACGATCGATGTCCTGCACGAACGCGGCTATAGCGGCCTGACCACCAAGGAAGTCGCGCAACGCGCCGGTTTTTCCAACGGTGCGCTGATGCATCATTTCTCGACCAAGGCCGACCTCGTGATCGCGGCCGGCGCACATATCTACGAGCAGCATATCGAGAACGGGCGCAAGGTGGCCGCAAGCGCCGCCGCGCGCAAGGACCCGCTCAACGCCTTCATCGACGATTGCGTCGACGTCTATCTCGGCGCGAGCTTCATTCCGACGACCGAAATGATGGTTGCCGCGCGCACCGATCCGCTGATGAACGCGCCGTTCGACGGCTTCATGCAGCACTATCGCAAGACGATGAACGAGATCTGGATGCGGGCCTTCCTGCGCGCCGGCTACAGCACGGAAGACGCCTCGTTCACGATCATGTCGACGCTCTACATGATCCGCGGGATGGCGATCAACAGCGTGTGGCAGAGGAACCTGCCCTATTACAAGCGCGTGCTGCGCGAATGGGTGCGCCTGGCGCAGAAAGGCGCCCTCAAGGGGGGCCGTATCGACATTCGATAGCTACCGCCTGACCTCAACAAGAACAATGCAGGGAGAGACAACATGAGCATTCAGCAGAACACGGACCGCATCCAGACCACGCATATCGGCAGCCTGCCCCGCCCGCACGCGCTGCTCGACATGATGAAGGCAAAGTATGGCGGCAAGCCCTATGACGAAGCAGCCTTTGCGGCAACGCTGAAAAAATCCGTCGCCGATGTTGTCAAAAAGCAGGCCGAATGCGGCATCGACATCGTCACCGACGGCGAATTCTCAAAGCCCGGCTTCTTCACCTATATCCAGGAACGCCTTGAAGGCTATGAGGCGCGGCCGAGCCAGAAGATGGTCCTGTTCCAGAAAGAGGTCGAAGCCTTCCCGGAATATTACGCCGACTATTTCAAGCAGGCGATGATGGGCGGCGCCATCGTGCCGCTCAATCCCGTGGTCTGCGTCGGCCCGATCAAATATCGCGGCGAGAAGGCGGTGCAGACCGACATCGACAATGTGAAGGCGGCGGCCAAGGCGGCCGGCATTCCCGACCATCACGTCTTCCTGCCGGCAACCGCGCCGTCCGGGGTCGGCGTCAATGAATATTACAAAAGCGACGAAGAGTATTTTCACGCCCTCGCCGCCGAGCTGAACAAGGAATACCGCGCGATCGTCGATGCCGGAATTCTGGTGCAGGTCGACGATCCCTTCCTGCCCGACATCTTTGTCGAGCCCGGCCTCGACGAAAAGCAGATGAAGCGCAGAGCCGAAATCTATGTCGAGGCGACCAACGCGGCGCTGAAGGGCATTCCGGCCGAGAAGGTGCGCTTCCACACCTGCTACGGCATCAACGAAGGCCCGCGTCTCTACGAAGCCGCCCTGTCCGACATCATTGACTACGTCCTGAAGGTGAATGCCGGCTCGTTCAGCTTCGAAGGCGCCAATGGCCGGCACGAGCATGAATATCACCTGTTCGAGACGGTGAAGGTGCCGGACGGCAAGGTGCTCTGCCCCGGCGTCGTGACGCATGCCAGCAACATCGTCGAGCATCCCGAGCTGATCGCCGAGCGCCTCGTCCGCTACGCAAACCTCGTCGGACGCGAGAACGTCATGGCCGGCGCCGATTGCGGCTTCTCCTCGCAGGCGCTCTACAAGACCGAAGTCCACGTGTCCGTCATCTGGGAGAAGTTCAAGGCGATGCGCGAAGGCGCCGACATCGCGACGAAACAACTCTGGCGCCAGTCGGCCAGAAAATCTGCCTGATCAGATACAGGGCCGGACAACGGCCATTCAAAACGGGAGGAATGCATGAAAAAGCAATTCGCTTTGATCGCGGCTCTATGTGCCGTCGCAGCCTTGCCGGCCACGGCGCAGACCCGCAACGACGTGAAGATCGGCTTCGTCGCCACCTTCTCGGGTCCGATGGGCGTGATCGGCAACGACATGCGCGATGCCTTCGAGCTTGCGCTCGATCATCTCGGGCGCAAGATGAACGGCGCGCCGGTGAGCGTCGTCTACGAAGACGACCAGCAGAAGCCGGATATCGGCAAGCAGAAGACCGACAAGGTCATCCAGTCCGACCGCGTCGACTTCGCGACCGGCTATATCCTGTCGAACGTGCTGCTCGCGTCGCTGAAATCCGCCGTCGACGCGCAGACCTTCATCATCAGCGCCAATGCCGGCCCCTCGCAGATCGCAGGCGACCTCTGCTCGCCGTGGTTCTTCTCGACCTCCTGGCAGGGCGATCAGGTGCCGCAGGCGATCGGCGAATATCTCAATCAGAAGGGTGTGAAATCGATCTACGCCATCGCGCCGAACTATGCCGCCGGAAAGGATGTGGTGGCCGGCGTGAAAGCGAATTTCAAAGGCAAGGTGCTCGGCGAGGATTACACCAAATGGCCCGACCAGCTCGACTTCTCGGCCGAATTGTCGAAAGCGCGCGCGGCGCAGCCCGACGCCATCTTCGCCTTCTATCCAGGCCCGGCGGGCGTGCAATTCCTCACGCAGTACAGCCAGGCGGGCTTGAGCGGGCGCATTCCGCTCTACACGTCCTTTATCGTCGACGAATTGTCGCTGCCGCGTCTGAAGGATCTTGCGCTGAACGTGCCCGGCGCGCAGCATTGGGTGCACGACCTGCCGAACGACGCCAACAGGAAATTCGTCGCCGAGTTCCGCAAGAAATACAATCGCCTGCCGTCCTTCTATGCGGCACAGGCTTATGACTCCGCCTTCCTCATCAACAGCGCCGTCGTCGCTGTGAAAGGCGACCTCAGCAAGAAGGACGGCATGCGCGACGCGATGCGCAAGGCGAATTACGCCTCGGTGCGCGGGTCGTACAAATACGGCAACAATCACTTCCCGATCCAGAATTTCTATCTGCAGGAGGCGGTCAAGAGCGATGGCGGCGACATCGCGCTCAAGACCGTCGCGGTGGCGCTGAAGGACCACCAGGATCGTCATCATGAGAAATGCGCCATGAAGTGGTGACGGTTTCTCCCTGGCCGCCACCGCGAAAGCCCCGCACATTGCGGGGCTTTTTTCTCGCTGGCCGGCTCAGAGATACGTCTTCTCCAGCATCACATGAATGCCCTTGCTGCCGTTGACCACCTGCGTCACCCGCAGGTCGGCGGCGAGGCTGCACAGCGTGTAGGCATCCTCTCGCGAGATGCCCTTGCGCGCACAGATGAGCTCGACCATCTGCCGCAGCGCGATCACCGCGCAGGTGTCGAGATCGGGATCGAAGCCCATCGTGATCATATGGGTCGGCGTTTCCGCCAGCGGCCATTCGCGTGTCATGTCTTTTCGCACATGCAGTTCGAAGGTGCCGATCAGCCCGGTCTCGATCGCGGTCAGGCAGACCTCGCCGTCGCCCTGCGCGCCGTGGCCGTCGCCGACGGAGAACATCGCGCCGTCGATGTGAACCGGCAGGTAGAGGATGCTGCCGGCGACCAGTTCCTTGTTGTCGAGATTGCCGCCGTTGCGCCTTGGCGGCTGGCTGCCCAGCGTCCCCTCCTCCGGGCGCGGCGCCACCCCGATCACGCCGAAGAACGGCCGCAGTGGAATCTCCGCCCCCCAGGAAAGGCGCCCGACCATCCGCTCCTTGTCGAGCGGAATGTGAATGAGGCGCTCTTGCGCAAAATCGTCGGGCAGTCCGCCGGCGCCGGGCCGGATCAGGTTGTAGCCCCAGTCATAATGCAGATCGATCGCCTTGATCCGCACCTCCAGCGTGTCGCCCGCTTTGGCGCCGCGCACCGCGATCGGGCCGGTGCAGATATGCGGGCCGAGCTTGCGCTCCACCGCGCCGTGAATGGCCGGCAAGGCATCGGGGATCGTGAAGGACGACGCGGCTGGTATCTGGTCGGGAGCGCCGGAGACGGTCGATATCGTCACCGTATCGCCGCTGTCGATGGCCAGCACCGGCTTCAGCGCCGCATCGAAATACCCCCAGTGAACGCTGTCGCGTCCGGCATCGAGCCGATGATGCGCCATTTCCGTTTGTTCCCCCGCAGCTTGCGACCAATCGCGTCGTTCATACCTTCATATGATATCCACGTGCCGCGGAGAAGGTCATGATTTTCCGGCGCTTTCTGCAGGCCTCGCCGGCGCGGAGTGTCGGCCAGCGCCAAACGCTCTGCGCGTCATTGCTGTAGCTGGAAACAAACGTGTCTTCGGGAGGCTGCGCATGCGTATTCCGACGCGGTTTCTGTCTGTCCTGCTCTGCGCCTTTGCATTCCTGTTGCCGCTCCGCTCCGTTGCACAGACCCCGGCCTCACCTTCATCCGGGAATCTTCTCACCCAGCCGCAACTCGACCAGCTCGTCTCGCCGATCGCGCTCTACCCCGACGCATTGCTGTCGCAGGTGCTGATGGCGGCGACCTATCCGCTGGAAGTCGTCAGCGCCGACCGCTGGGTGAGCAAGAACAAGGAGCTGAAAGGCGACAAGCTGAAGACCGAAGCGCAGAAACAGGGCTGGGACGCGAGCGTGACCGCGCTCACCGCAACGCCGGACGTGCTCGGCATGATGAGCACGCAACTCGACTGGACGCAGAAGCTGGGCGACGCCGTGCTGGCGCAGCAGCCCGACGTCATGGATGCGATCCAGCGCCTGCGCACCAAGGCCTATGACAACAAGAAGCTGACCAGCACCAAGCAGCAGACCGTCTCGGTGAAGAAGGATCAGGGCCGCGACGTCGTCATCATCGAACCGGCCGAACCCGACACAGTCTACGTACCCTATTACGATCCGGGCGTGGTCTACGGCGCCTGGCCCTATCCGGAGTACCAGCCGTATGTCTGGCCGTATCCTGGCTACATCGCGGGCGGGGTCATCGCGACCGGCATCGCCTTCGGCGCCGGCTACGCGCTCGGCCGCTGGACGTCCGGCGGCAATTACTGGGGCGGCAGCTTTAACTGGGGCAACAACAACATCAACATCAATCGCCCGATCGACATCGACAAAACCAAGATCAACAATTTCACGCACAATCCCGAGCACCGGCACGGCGTGAAATATCGCAACGACAGCGTGCAGCAGAAATTCGGCAACCGCACCACCGGCGCGGGCAGCCGTGATCTCGATTTCCGCGGACGCGACGGTCAGCAGGTACTGAAACCCGACCGCGATGGACCCGGCGGCCGCGACCGGCCGGCGGCCGATACGCGTCCCGGCGGCAAGGACCGTCCCGATGCCGGCAAGCGTCCCGGAGGCGGTGACCGTCCCGGCGCCGGTCAGCGTCCGGCAGGCGATAAAAAGACGGCCAGCCGGCCCGACGTGAAGCGGCCGCAGACGGCAGACCGGCCACGGCCCCAGGCCGACCGGCCCCGCCCGCAGCCGCATGGCGGCGGACGCGACGGCGCCTTCTCTCATATCGACAGGGGCGGCGCGGCCGCACGCGCGCACGCGAGTCGCGGTCACGCCAGTCTGGGCGGCGGCGGGCACGCGCAGATCAGAGCGCATCCTGGCGGCGGCCGTGGCGGCGGAGCCGCGCGCGGCGGCGGCGGACGGCGGCGATAGCATGCGGAGGCTGACATGATGAAATCGGCAAACTGGCCCCTCGCGATCTTCGCGTTGGTCACCTGTCTCTGCGGATTCGCCTCGACGGCCGATGCGCAGCAACGTTTCAAGTCGCCGGACGAGGCCGTGTCGGCGCTGGTCGCAGCGATCCGGTCCGACCAGCCTGGCAACATTGCCAGCGTGCTCGGCCGCGACAGCCGCCCCATCGTGAATTCCGGCGACGAGGTGGCGGACGCAAAACTGCGTACGGCGTTCCTTGTGGCCTATGACCTGCAGCACCAGTTGACGAAGCAGGGCACCAGCAAATCCATTCTCACCATCGGCAAGCAGGACTGGCCCTTCCCGATTCCACTGGTCGAGCGCAACGGCGCGTGGATCTTCGACACCGCGGCCGGGCGCGAGGAAATTCTCTATCGCCGCATCGGCCGCAACGAACTGGCCGCGATCCAGGTGCTGCTCGCGTATGTCGCGGCGCAGAACGAATATGCCTCGATCAACCCGGAGAAAACCCGCGTCGACACGTATGCGCAGCACATCATCAGCAGTCCGGGCAAGAAAGATGGACTCTACTGGCCGGCGCAGGCGAACGAGCCGCAAAGCCCGCTCGGCCCGGCGATGGCGCTGGCGACGCTCGAAGGCTATCGCTTCGGCGACACGCCCTCCCCGTATCACGGCTATTACTACAAGGTCCTGACCGGACAGGGCCCGACCGCGCCCGGCGGCGCGGTCGATTATCTGGTCAAGGACCAGATGATCGGCGGCTTCGCGATGGTCGCCTATCCCGCCGAATACGGCAATTCCGGCGTGATGACATTCCTCGTCAATCACACCGGCGCGATCTACCAGAAGGATCTCGGCCCGCGCACGGCGCGCATCGCCTCGCGCATGACCCGGTTCACTCCCGATCACACCTGGAAGCGCGTTCCGGCGAGCGATCTGGCGGCGCAATAAACGCGCATCGCGGCGGCGCGTGAATATTGATCCGGGTCAAGGCGCACGCCTGACCTGCCTGCCGAAATGACTGAAAAGCAGAACAGGCAGGGCGGAAGCAGATGAGTTCTATCTCGGGCAGAACCGATCCTGTCGTGCGCGCGGTGAGCGCCGCCGACATCGCCGAATCTCTCGTGCAGGGCCTGCGCGATTTCCAGGCGGCGCCGCGCTACGGCCTCACCTTCGGCGCGCTCTATGCCTTAGGCGGCATCCTGATCGTCATGAGCGTCACCGCGCTGGGCATGGTCTATCTCGCCTATCCGCTCGCCGCCGGCTTCGCCCTGCTCGGCCCCTTTGTCGCCGTCGGTCTCTATGAAGTGAGCCGCCGCCGCGAAAGCGGCGAAGAGCTCTCCTTCGCCGCGATCTGGCGCGCCATGACCGGCCGCCGCGAACTCGCCTGGATGGCCTTCGTCACGCTCTTCATCTTCATCATGTGGATGTACCAGGTGCGCTTCCTGATGGCGCTGTTCTTCGGGCTGAAGGCGTCCTTCACCAGCCTGCCGCAATTCATCAATGCCGTGCTCACCACCAACGAAGGGCTGCTCTTTCTTGCGGTCGGCAACATGATCGGCGCCGCTTTGTCGCTCATCCTGTTCTCGCTGACGGTGGTGTCGTTCCCGCTGCTGCTCGACCGCGATGTCGATTTCGTCACCGCGATGGTCACCAGCGTGCGCGCGGTGGTGACGAGCCCGCTGCCGATGACCGGCTGGGCGGCCATCATCGTGATGCTGCTGACCGTCTCGGCGATCCCGTTCTTTCTCGGGCTGCTGGTGACGCTGCCGGTGCTCGGCCACGCGACGTGGCATCTCTACCGAAGGATTGTTGCGCCGGTGAATGTGCAACGAGAGAGTTCCGCCCGGATTGACTCCGCCTCCGCTCCGTCCTCATCCTGAGGAGCGCCGTCAGGCGCGCCTCGAAGGATGGGGACGGCCATGGACGGCGCGTATCTGTACATCCTGCGATGCATCGACGGCAGCTATTACGTCGGCACGACGCGCGGGGAGCTTGAACGTCGAGTCGCGGAACACAACGCGGGTTCATTCGGTGGTTATACGACCACGAGACGGCCGGTCGCTCTCGTGTACGCGCAACACTTTCCTTCAATTGCAGATGCGATAGCGGCCGAACGGCAGATCAAAGGCTGGTCGCGTGCAAAGAAAGAAGCCTTGATAGCTGGGAATTGGGAGGACGTGCGGTTGCTGGCTCGCCGTGGAGGGCCTCATCCTTCGAGACGCCCGCCTCCGGCGGGCTCCTCAGGATGAGGAGAAAGGTTGTCTGCGTATCGAGCACTGCTCAGCTTTTATCCTCATCCTGAGGAGCGCGGCGCAGCCGCGCGTCTCGAAGGATGAGGCCGAGGCATCGCGGCTACCCCAAATTCAGTTCCTGGAAAAAGTCATTCCCCTTGTCATCGATGATGATGAAGGCGGGGAAATTCTCCACCTCGATCTTCCAGATCGCTTCCATGCCGAGCTCGTGGAACTCGATGGTCTCCACCTTCTTGATGCAATGCTCGGCGAGGTTCGCGGCCGAGCCGCCGATGGAGCCGAGATAGAAGCCGCCGTGCTTCTTGCACGCTTCGCGCACCGCCGCCGAGCGGTTGCCCTTGGCGACCGAGATCAGCGAGCCGCCCGCCGCCTGGAACTGGTCGATATAGGAATCCATGCGGCCCGCGGTGGTCGGCCCGAACGCACCGGAGGCATAGCCCGCCGGCGTCTTCGCCGGTCCCGCATAATAGACCGGGTGGTTCTTGAAATAGTCGGGCAGCCCCTTCCCCGCTTCCAGCCGCTCGCGCAGCTTGCCGTGCGCGAGGTCGCGCGCCACCACCATCGTTCCGGTGAGCGAGAGCCGCGTCTTGATCGGATATTGCGACAGCGTCTTGAGAATATCCTGCATCGGCCGGTTGAGGTCGATCTGCACCACCTCGCCGCCGAGCTTGCTGGTGTCGATGTCGGGCAGATATTTCGCCGGATTGTGCTCCAGCTCTTCCAGATACACGCCGTCCTTGGTGATCTTGCCCATCGCCTGGCGGTCGGCGCTGCACGACACGCCAAGCCCGATGGGGAGCGACGCGCCATGCCGCGGCAGGCGAATGACGCGCACGTCATGGCAGAAATACTTTCCGCCGAACTGCGCGCCGACGCCGAGCGACTGCGTCATCTTGTGGATCTCCTGCTCCATCTCCAGATCGCGGAAGGCGTGGCCGTCTTCCGAGCCTTGCGTCGGCAGGGTGTCGTAATAGCGGCAGGAGGCGAGCTTCACCGTCTTCATCGTCAGCTCGGCCGAGGTGCCGCCGATCACGATGGCGAGGTGATAAGGCGGGCACGCCGCGGTGCCGAGCGTCAGAATTTTCTCTTTCAGGAAGGCGAGCATGCGGTCGCGCGTCAGGATCGACGGCGTCGCCTGAAACAGGAACGACTTGTTGGCCGAGCCGCCACCTTTCGCGACGAAAAGAAACTTGTACTCGTCCTCACCGTCGGCATAGAGCTCGACCTGCGCCGGCATGTTCGACTTGGTGTTGGTCTCCTCGAACATGGTCAGCGGCGCGAGCTGCGAGTAACGCAGGTTGCGCTTCAGATAAGAGTCGCGCGCGCCTTCCGCGAGCGCGGCTTCGTCGTTCCCGTCAGTCCAGACCAGCCGCCCCTTCTTGCCCATGATGATGCAGGTGCCGGTGTCCTGGCACATCGGCAGCGTGCCGCCGGCGGCGATGTTGGCGTTCTTCAAAAAGTCATAGGCGACGAACTTGTCGTTGCCGGACGCCTCCGGGTCGTCGAGGATGCTGCGCAGCTGCTGCAGATGCCCTGGCCGCAGATAGTGATTGATGTCGTTGTAGGCGGCTTCCGCCAGCGCCTTCAGCGCCGCCTCCGGCACCACCAAGACATCCTTGCCCATCACCTTCTCGGTGCGCACCCCCGGCACATCCAGCTTGCGATACGGCGTCTTGTCCTTGCCGAGCGGAAACAGCGGGGTGTGCTTGTAGGCGGGCACGGGCGGGGTGACGGGGGCGTTCATGCGAATTCTCTTAAGGTTTTCAATGGCGCCGACGTGGAGCCGGTGCGTTCAGAGCGGTTCTAGAGAATTTCAAAACGGAGGGGAAGAAGGACGCTCGGGGCACCCCGTGCGCGAGCAAAGCCAGCCCCCCTATTCCCTTGTAGGGCGGGCTAGCCGAAGGCGTAACCCGCCGCGTGAAGTCCCGCTCTCGCGTATCGGCGGATTACGCTGCGCTAATCCGCCCTACGGGCTGGCGTGCATTAAGGCACTAAGGCCATCAAATTCCACCGATTTCCGTTGCTTAAGCGCAAAACTAACTACGCCAATTCCCAATCCATTTAAAAGGACATCACGCAACTGAGCGTGCGGTTCACCCGGCAGGACAATCACCGGCTTCACTTTCATATCGCGATTAGCCAAAGCTTGGGTATGCACGAACAGTTGGCCCACAGCGGTATAGATAGCTTGCGGAACTGTAGACGTTTTCACTTCAAACAAATAAGTATGCCTGCGCCACTGGGCAACTAGATCCACTTCGCGACTCTTCTGAATTTGCTCGCAATGAGGCGCCAAGCGGTTGCGCAACGCCCTCACCACCTTTCCATGATCGCAATCTGATATAGTGCTGTATCGACGACCAGATTTACGCGGACCCCAAAATTCGTCGAAATACTCGCGGAGCTTCGCAAATCCACCAACAGGTCCACGTTTCGCTTTGGTCGGAGCGTTAGCACCTCTATCCTTTACCGCTTTTGCGGCCCTTCTACTCTCTAACGCAAAGCTTTCAATATCATCCACTAGGTTTTTTGACTCTAATTCCCCAATCAATAAAAATTCCATGCAGCCTTTCGAGGTCTCCGCTTCGTGCAATGTGGCATTTATTTCCTGAAACAAAAGTTCTTTTTTTACGCGCGCATGACCGAGCGTGATGTGCCCACGATGAGCCAATACAATTGAATTTGTGCGGATATGCCGAAGAAATAAACCACCTAATCGACGCGAGAATTCTGCAACAGGTAAATTGAACTGAATATCAATATTAAGCGCACGATTTAAACCTCTTTCACTGCCGGGCATGCCGTGCCCAAAAAAGTTTACACCACGCCGCTGTCCCGGCGACCACCAAAAGACGTTTTCACCTCGACTTCGCTTAAAATAAACTCGCGCCACAAAACTTTCCTGAGGGTGCCCAATCGTTCGTCTTTCAGTGAAAGGAAATTTCTTAGTGAGATGACCCGCAAGCTCCTTGTTCAAGCGAGCGATTTCGTGCGGATTCTCAATTTCAACGTAGTCATACATGACTCCCCCCTTTCCGAGCCAGCGTAGCCCGGATGGAGCGAAGCGCAATCCGGGTTTGCTATGATCGCCGCTTTCGCTCCCGCATTTTGCTTCGCTCCATGCGGGCTACGATCTCAAACTTACTCCTCATGGTGAGGAGCGCC
>JAESGM010000529.1_pt1 | contig 26065 bp, 30 predicted proteins | sample 9269721 | NCBI WGS metagenome assembly JAESGM01 (sample SAMN15720920, study PRJNA650825) | algae metagenome | isolation source: Komarekiella atlantica HA4396-MV6 and co-occurring heterotrophs from... | place: USA: Theobald House, Kauai, HI | collected 2009-07-29 | reverse complement strand
GATGGCGCCTTGGAACAACTCTGTATATTCGAAGACTGCGACCGGCAGTCCCCCGGCGGCCGGGCTTTGCTCGATCTCGTCGAATACGCCGGTGAGGGCTTCTCCGTCGCGGCCGGCGAACGCCGCAGGGACATTCATATGGTCGCGCGACACATTCTCGATGCATTGCCGGTGCCGTTCGGCAATCTCTGTCAGTGTGACTTGCTTGGCCTTCAATGACTCGAGCGGTGTCAGCGCATCGGCAAGCGCATCCACAAGCGCTGTCGCGGTTGCGATATCCTGTTCGCTCAATGCGCTGCGCGGATCGGCGCGATGCAGGTCCTCCTTCTGCTCGCGCAACGATTGCAGCGCATGCCGTAGTCCGTTTGTCCCCGGCAGCGGACGCGGACCGCGCAGGACGGCGCGCTCCAGCAATGCTACCGCAGCCGCATGCGCGAATTCGTGCTTGCCAAGACGGCAGAGCGGATGCTTCAGCAGCGCCAGCAGCGGCACCGGCTCACATCCGCCGAGCGAGGCGCTCGCGACAAGCCGTGCGAATATCCCCGCTATACTGTCTGAGAGCGAGTCGCCGCCGGAATCGTCGACCGCCACTTGCCAGCGGGCCAGCGCGGCGAGAACGCGGCGTGCCAGCGCACGATCCGGCGTGATCAGGGCCGCGGTTCTCTTGTCGGTTCTGACCTGGTCGCGCAACACAGTAGCGATGACGAGGGCTTCCTCCTCCGCCGTCGCAGCCTCCATCACCGTGAGGCCCGGCAGCGCCTGATCGAGATGATGCTGAAAATCCGTGGTTGCGACCTGTTGCTGCCAGCGTTCGGTCGCGGTCGCCGGGCGCAGCGCCTCGGAAAGATAGGCTTCGCGGCCATGCGTGGCAGGCGCGCCCAGCCGCACAACCATCTCCCGCGTCACGCCGATCCGCTTCAGCAGGGCTTGCATGGCGAATTGCGGATGCCCCGGCGCCGGCGGGACGATGAACTGTCCGGCGGAATCACGCGCGCCGCCGATCATGTCCCATGATGTGTCGTCTAGATCGGTGTCGAGACCGGGCAGCACCACGGCGCCGTTCGGGAGCCGTGCAATGGTCTCGAGCAGCAGGGCGGTCGACGGCATCGAGCCGGTGGAGCCCGCAGCGATCACCGGGCGGATCTGCGCCATTTTGAGGCGCTCGGCTTCCATCTGGATAAGCAGATCGCGCCGTGTGGCCGGCTCCATTTTTCCCTGGCCTTCGACAATGGCCGGCCAGTGGTCGCGCACATGCTGGAGGAATTTCAGCGTCAGCCACCAGTATTCGTCGAGCTCGGTCGGCACCACATCGCGCTCAAGCTGATTCCATGACACGTCGCGTGTCGTCATGTCGTCGATCAGCTTTGCAAGATCGCCGGCCAGCGCCAGCGCCGTCGCGGGATTGTTGGCGACTAGTGGTGCGCCGGCGGCGCTGCGCACATCCGGGGATGCCGCCCATGCCAGGATGAGCCGCGCGAGCAGAAGCTTTCGCTCCAGTGCGCCCAACGCCTCCGGAGTCCTCAGCACCGTCTCCGGAAACGCCTCATGCGAGGCCTGCGCGAAGATGAACTCGTCCTCGTCCACGTCGCCGATGGCGCCGATCCGCGGCAGGACCGCCGCGTCGACAGACAGAACATCGAGAAAGAGATCGCGCGCGAGCCGGCAGGCGCGCCGGGTCGGCAGATAGAGCGTCGCCTGCGCGAGCGATAATGGATCGTCTGCGTCCGGGAATCCGGGAACCAGCCGTCCTTCGACCAGCTCGATGAGGAGCGTGCGAAGGAAGGGGGCGGAGGACGGAATCGTGAAGAGGCGCGGAGACGTGACGGCCATGTCGGGGATCATACGCGGGAAGGCGAGCGGCTGCCCACCCCTTGCCGCGCCGTGTCAGGCCGCGCTTTCAAGAATGGCGTTTTCAGCGAGCCCAATGGCGTCGGGCGTGCCCACATGCATCCACAGGCCCTCGAGCCGCAGGCCGAACAGGCGCCCCGATTCGGAGGCGCGATCGAAAAGGGTCGTGAGCGAGAAGGGCTCCGCTTTCTCGCCCGCGAACAGGCCCGGCGACAGGATGGCGGCGCCGGCATAGACGAAGGGAACGACCTCGCGTTCGGCGCGGCGTTGCAGCCGGCCGTCCGGCGCCATGGAAAAATCGCCGCGGCCGGAATAGCCGATGCTGCCGGCAGACGGCGCGAGCAGCAGCAGGACATCCATGGCCGCCGGATCGAATGCGTTTGCAAGGCGCTGCAGATTGCCGTTCACGCCGTCGATCCAGATGCTGTCTGAATTGACATGGAAGAAGGGCGCATCGCCGAGTTGCGGCAGGGCTTTCACGACGCCGCCGCCGGTCCCGAGTATCTGTGCGCGCTCGTCCGAAATCACGATGCGCGGTTTTCTCCGCCTGGCGACATGCTTCTCGATCTGGTCGGCGAGGTAGTGGACGTTCACGACTGCCGTCTCGACTCCGGCCTCTGCGAGGCGATCCAGCACATGGTCCAGCAGCGGCTTGCCGGCAACCTCGACCATCGGCTTGGGCATGCGGTCTGTGAGCGGCCGCATGCGTTCGCCGAAGCCGGCGGCAAGCACCATCGCGGTGCGGGGGACAATCACTGGCTTGATGGCTTGCGCCATGCAGGTCTCCGGAGGGGTCTGGCCTAGGAAGTTGGATGGTGAGCAGGGACGTGGTTGCGATACCACGCCCGCAGCGATGCGAGGGAGGGGTGGGTCAGGGAACGCTGCAGATATCCCCATATCCGCGGGATGTGGCGAAGATACTGCGGCTTGCCGTCACGCAGGTTGAGCCGGGCGAAAATGCCAAGAATCTTGGTGGCGCGCTGCGCCGCGAGAATTGCATAGGTTTCGGCAAAGGGAGCCACCTGGAAATGTGGATCGCGGTATTTCCGGATGCGGCAATAATGCGTGAGCAGCGAAAGTTCCATCTGCTCCGGCACATCGACGCGGGCGTCCTGCAGAAGCGAGGCGAGGTCATAGGCCGGTGGACCCATGACCGCATCCTGAAAATCCAGAAGTCCAATGCGCTGGATGCCGTCGCGCTCCGGCAGCCAGAGCAGGTTGGGCGAGTGAAAATCGCGCAGAACCCAGGTCGGCTCGGTGGTCAGCACCGGCAGCATGACGCCGCGCCACAGGTCGGTGAACATCGTGCGCGTGCTGTCGGTCACCGTGCCGCCAGCGAAGGGAATGTACCAGTCGACCAGCAGCTCCGCCTCGATCAGCAATGCGTCGAGGCTGTAGCGCGGGATAACGTGCTCGCTCTCCTCCGTCACAGGCAGGACTTCGGGAAGCCACAGCGAATGCAGCGCAAGCAACGTATCGACCGCGGTTTCGTAGCAGTCGTGAATCGGCGCGGGGGGCGTGCCGGAGACGACGGGCTCTGAACCGAGGTCTTCCAGAATCAGAAATCCGTGATCGAGGTCGGCCTCCACAACTGCCGGCGCCGAGAAGCCGCGTTCACGCAGGCCGTTTGCAAGCGCGACGAACGGCTGCACGTCTTCGGCGAGATGCGCGACGGCACTGTAGGGTTTGTTGCCGCGCACCGGCGGTCCGTCGGCGCGACGCGGTGAGTTCATCAGGATGAGGCTCTGTCCGTCGCAAACGATTTTCTCGTAGACGCGGGTGGAGGCGTCGCCCTGCATGCGGCGGCGTTCGGCGCCGGCATAGCCGGTGCGCTCCAGGAAGTCCCGCAGCGTGGCGATGCGCTCCACGCGCTTGGCAAGTGCGCCGTATCCCGTGATGCGCACGTCGCGATATTGCAGTCCCTGTTCCGGCGACAGGGTGAAACTGATATCGATCCGGTCGGCTGGCAGAGACGCGCCGGCCCGGTCGGGCCACTCCATGAGGATCACCGTTTCGTCGGCCAGATCCTCGAAGCCAAGCTCCTGCAACTCGTCCGGGCCGGAAAGCCGGTAGAGGTCGGCGTGGAGAAGCGGAAAACGCGGAAGATCGTAGGATTGCACGAGCGTGAAAGTCGGGCTCGGTACCGGAATTGCCGGATTGCCCGCAAGGTGCCTTATAAGTGCCCGCGCAAATGTGGTTTTGCCAGCGCCGAGGTCGCCCGACAATGTGACCATGTTGCCGGGCTCGAGCGCATTGGCGATGTCGACGACTAGTTGCTGGGTCGCCGCTTCGTTTTCGAGTGCGAGTGTGAGGCTGGCGCCGCCTGCTGTGGTCGAGAGCATCGGCGGCCTGTCAGGTATTTACGCGGCGGCGATGTGCCGGCTCGTCTGTTCGAGAGGGAAGGTGCATATCACTGTCGTCCCGCGACCCACGGCGGAGTCGACATCCACTGTACCACCATGCAGCTCCACGAAGGAACGCACGATTGACAGGCCGAGGCCGGCACCGCGGTGACGCGATCCCAGCGGGTCGGATTCGAAGGACTTGAAGATGCGGTCCTTCTTGTCCGCGGGGATTCCGGGTCCCTGGTCGGTGACGGAGAAGACCACGGCTGCGGCCGTGCGTTCGGCGGTCAGGCGGACGGTTCCGCTCGCGGGTGAGAAGCCGATCGCATTGGATAGGAGATTGTAGAGAATCTGGCGAACACGGCGCTCGTCGGCGGTAAAGTTGCCGATATCGGCGGCGACCCGGATGTCGAGATGAATGCCGCCATTCACCAGGCGGTCGCGGATACCTTCCGCGGCCTCGTTCATGGTGCGGCGGATATCGACGGGGCCGAGATTGAGCTGCATCGCGCCGGCGTCGATCGTGGCGAGGTCGAGGATGTCGTTGATGATGGCGAGCAGCGCGTTGGTCGAGACCGTGATGTAGCCGAGATATTCCGCCTGTTTGGCGTTGAGTGGGCCGGTCATGGAATCGCCGAGGAAATGCGCGAAGCCGATGATGTTGGTCAGGGGAGAACGCAATTCGTAGGAGACGTGGTGCAGGAAATCGACCTTGATCCTGTCGGCCGTTTCCAGCGCCTCGTTGCGCTCGCGCAGCGCGCGCTCGACATTCACGGTATCGGTCACGTCCTGGAATGTGACGAGGGTTGCCCCGTCGGGGAGAGACAGCGTAGCGCAGTCGATGACGCTGCCGTCGCGCCGTTCCAGCCGTCCGGTCACCGGCTCGCGCTGGCCGATTGAGGTGATCGCGGTACGGAGCGCGCGCAAGGTTTCATCCTCGGGATGAAGCGGCGCACACCAGGCAATGACTGCTTCAATATGAGGACGCTCTTCCAGCACTTCCGGCGACAGTTTCCACATGTGTGCGAAAGCGGGGTTGTGCAGGCGCAAGCGGCCGTCGCTGGCGAACACCGCCACGGCCTCGGCGAGATTGTCGAGCGTTTCGCCCTGAACGCGGATCAGCGCGTCGAAGCGCCGCTCGAGATCGAGGCGCTCCGTGACGTCGTCGAAAAGATAGGTGACGCCTCCCTCGGGATTGGGCGTCGTGACGACGCGCAGCGTGCGGCCGCGCGGCAGGTGCCACATGTCCTCGCGCGCCTCGAGCGTGCGATAGGACTCGTGCAGTTGCATCTTCCACGAGCGGAAATCCTGCTGCTCGGGCAATTTGCGCGCCGCACGCAGCCTGTCGAGGATCGCGGAATCCGTCGGCCCCTGATCGAGGAAGCCGCTGTCGAGGTCCCAGAGGGACCTGTAGGCTGCGTTGTAGAATTTGAGCGACTGGTCGGCGCCGAAAATCGCGACGCCGGTCGCGAGCTGATCGAGCGTGCGACGATGCGCGTCAATGACCCGGCCCAGTTCCGCGCGCATGCCTTCCACTTCCGAAGCGTCAATGGCCGCGCCCGCGCTACCTGAGCGGGCGGGGACTTCCAGTACGTCGAAAATCCGGCGTGCACCGGCAACGACGGCTGGGGCCCGGCCGCGATAAATCTGCCCGCCGGCCCGCATGCCGGCGGCCTCGTTGCGCTCGTCGCGATCAAGCAATTCCAGCGCGCGCTCGACAGCGTCGGTGGCATCCGCAGCCTCAACCGCCGCGGCGTAGGCCGCGTTGACGAATGTCAGCCGCCCGGCGCCATCGCGCGCCCAGACCGGCGAGGGCAGGGCGTCGATTAAAGTGCGCAGCGCGCCGATGTGATCCAGCAATTGCTGATGCCGGGAGCCGAGTTCAGCAAGGTCCCCCTTGATGCCGCTGACGTCGCGCAGCCGCATGACTGCCCGTCCGCCGATTGCGCGGCCCTCCGCCTCGATGGTCTTGCCCCCCAGTGTCGTGACAGTCATCGCAAATGAGCGGCCTTGCCCGCGCAATGCGTCGACCGCAGCTTCCAAAGCCTGCGCGTCCTCGGGCGGCAACCATGATCCGAAAGCCAGCACCCGGTGCGGCACGCTGGAGGAGATGACAATGCCGGTATCGCCGATGATTTCCGGCGATTCCGATGCCGCCGCCCAGGCAATGACGATCTGCGGCTCCGACAGCAGCAGCGTGTTGGCGCGATCCGCTTCGGCGGCGAGCGCGCTGATCTGGCTTCGCAGCGCCGCCTCGTTCTCGGCGGCCTGCCGGCGCGCCCGCAGCAGCAGAAACGAGGTCAGCACCGCGAACAGCAGAACGCCCAGCGAGAGCGCCGTGGACGCGATCTCGTGGCGGTCGAGAGTCGAGAATTCCGAAAGCTGGAGGTTCGTCGTTGAGGGTTGGCTGTCATCAGCCGCGGACGGAAACGCGATGAGGGACAGGGTGGCGGCGATCAGCCAGGATCTTCGCAGCGCATCAGCCCGAAGCCAGCCGCGTGTCGCCTGAGTCATGCCCGCATACCTGCTGTCCGGGCCCCGGTTCGGCTACATGCGCGCAGCCCGCCCGGTGCTCCTGATGTATAATTTGGTTTGGAGACGCAGAACTTGCGGGCAGGACGTGGCCGCATCCGTCCCCCCGAATCATTCGACTTTAACCCCAAGCGGAGTCGCGCCGTAAGAGTCCAGACCGTGAACGGGGTGCGTTGCGAACGTAAACGTCAGTCAGTGCTGTTGACGGACGGCGCTGACGACCAGCTCTTCGATATTGATCTTGCCGAGAGCGGCTGCGAAGGCGCGCTCCGCATGCGCCAGTGCTGGAAGCACGACGGTATTGATCTGCGAGGCGGCGGCAAAGTCCGTTTCACAGTCTTCGTCGGTGGTTCCGGCGGCACGCAGGATATCCACGGCCGTGATGCTTTTTTGATCACGCCCAAGTTCGTAGCCACCGCGCGGACCGCGCACACCGCGCAGGATCCCGTCATGGACGAGAGCCTGCAAGACCGGCTCGAGGTGCCGTGGCGGCAATCCGTGGCGAGTTGCAAGCGCCTTGGCCGACACGGGCCGGTTTCGTGAGTGAAGCGCAACGTCGATGACCGCTGCGATGGCCAATATGCCTTTACGAGACAGCAGCGGCATTCCAAATTACCCATGTCTAGTGTTTGATCTTATGAGACATAACGGTAATAAATTACGCGCGGCTGTCTAGCTTTTCCTCTGGTTAGTCTCATGTTTTACGCCCGTTGAGCCAAAACCCCCGGTTCCACGGGCAGTTTCTGGTAGGGCGTCTACAATCCTGACGTGTGTAGCCACGAATTTTGCGACCACCAACTGGGCCACACGCATTCCGCGAGTGACCACAAATGATTCGCTGCCGTGGTTGATTAGAATGATTTTAATCTCGCCCCGATAATCCGCGTCGATGGTGCCAGGGCTATTGAGCACCGTGACACCGTGTTTGGCGGCCAGGCCGGAACGAGGCCGGACCTGTCCTTCAGTTCCGGGTGGCAGGGCGATGCACAGGCCGGTCGGGATCATGGCGTAGGCGTGCGGCTGGATGATCACCGGACTGTCCGCCGGGACGGCCGCCATCAGATCGAGGCCCGCCGCATGCGCAGTCTGGTATTCAGGCAAGGGCAGATCCGCGGCGTGCGGCAGCCGCACCACCTGCAATTCCAGTTCGTTCACGGATGTGCCCCGAGCGCCTCGGCGACGCGAGCGATCAGCGCGCGCGCAACCTCGTCCTTGGATTGGGAGGGCCAGGATTCCACGCCGTTGTCGGTCACGAGGTGGACCGTATTGCGGTCGCCGCCCATGACCCCGCTTTGCGGCGAGACATCGTTGGCAACGATCCAGTCGCAGCCCTTGCGGCGCAGTTTGGCTTTGGCGTGTTCAATGACATTCTCTGTTTCGGCGGCAAAGCCAACCACGAGTTTGGGGCGCGTGGATTTCAGCTGAGCGACTGTCGCCAGAATGTCCGGGTTCTCGATCAGCGGCAATGACGGTGTTCCGCCCTTGCTCTTCTTGATCTTCTGTTCTCCGGGCGCGGCGATTCCCCAATCGGCGACGGCGGCGGCAAAAATCGCGACATCGGCGGGCAGTGACTTTTCAACCGCCGCCAGCATGTCCCGCGCCGTGGTGACATGCACAGTGCGCGCGCCATGCGGATCGGGCAGGTTCACCGGCCCCGATACCAATGTCACGTCCGCGCCAGCTTGTGCGGCTGCGATGGCGATCGCATGCCCCTGTTTTCCGGACGAGCGGTTGGCGATATAGCGCACCGGATCGATCGGTTCATGCGTCGGGCCGGATGTGATCAGCAGATGCCGCCCCGCAAGCAGCTTGCTTCCACCCGGTTTTGCAAAATGGCCTTCGATAGCGGCAACGATTTCCAGCGGCTCGGCCATGCGTCCGACGCCGCGTTCGCCGCTTTCCGCCATCTCGCCGTCATTCGGTCCGACCATGCGGACGCCGTCGGCGATCAGTTGCGTAATATTGCGCTGCGTGGCGGCGTGATCCCACATGCGCGGATTCATGGCAGGCGCGAGCAGCAACGGCTTGTCGGTCGCCAGCAACACAGTCGAGGCGAGATCGCCGGCGTGTCCGCCCGCCATTTTCGCCATCAGATCGGCGGTCGCGGGCGCGACGACAACAAGGTCGGTGTCGCGCGCGATGCGGATGTGGCCGACGTCGAATTCGGTATGCGCATCGAACAGATCGGTGAAGACACGTTCGCCACAAATGGCGCTGACTGACAGTGGTGTGACGAATTCGTGCCCCGCCTTCGTCAGGATGCAGCGAACCTGCGCGCCGCGCTCGCGCAGGCGGCGGATGAGGTCGAGCGACTTGTAGGCGGCGATGCCGCCACCAATGATCAGAAGGATGCGCCTGTTGGTCAGCATGGACGGCATCATATCCTGTCAGGCTTAACTTTCCGGCCCCGCTCGGGTGGCACTTTATCGCGCTTGTGGCGGATGGTTAATGGCCCAGACCCTACAGGATCAGATAGACGATATACGCCAGAAGCGCGGCAATCGCCCATAAAGCCGCCGCGGTCCACCGGTTGCGGCGCGCTTCCGCCCGGCCGATAGCGGCGACCGTCTCGGGCGCCAGCACGAGGCCGTTGCGGGTGATGGCATCGAGATGTTCCATCAGCACTGCGCCGCGCGAAAGCAGGCCAGGCACGCCGAGCAGGAATTTGCCGGTTTCCATCGCGCTGCCGGCGGCGTCTTCCAGCCGCCCGGCCGGGCCGAGATGGCGTTCGATCCACTCGCGCACCACGGGCTCGGCCGTCGACCACATGTCGAGCTTTGGATCGAGCGAGCGGCCGACGCCCTCCACCACCACCATGGTCTTCTGCAGCATCAGCAATTCCGGCCTTGTGCGCATGTCGAACAGGCCGGTTACCTCGAACAGCAGCATCAGGAGCCGCGCCATCGAAATCTCTTCGGCGGTGCGGTTGTGGATCGGCTCGCCGATGGCACGGATCGCCTGTGCAAAGCTTTCGACCGAATGATGTGCCGGGACGTAGCCGGCTTCGAAATGCACTTCCGCCGTGCGCAGATAATTGCGGGTGATGAAGCCGTAGAGGATTTCGGCGAGGAAGCGGCGTTCCTTCGGTCCAAGCCGGCCCATGATGCCGAAATCGACGGCGACGATGCGGCCCTCGTCGTCGGCGAACAGGTTTCCGGGGTGCATGTCCGCGTGAAAAAAGCCGTCGCGCAGCGCGTGCCGCAGAAAGCTCTGGATCACCTTGCGGCCGAGATCTGGCAGATCGAAACCCTTCGCGCGCAAGGCGTCATGATCGTTGAGCGGTGTGCCCTCGATCCATTCCAGCGTCAGAACATCCTTGGCCGTGCGCTCCCAGTCGATGGAAGGTACCCGGAAGTCCGCGTCCTCCGTTGTGTTCTCCGACATCTCCGACAAGGCTGCGGCTTCCAGGCGGAAATCCATCTCGAGTACGACCGAGCGGCGCAGCGTTTCAGCGGTCTCGATCAGTCGCAGGCGCTGCGCTTCCTCGGACCAGGCTTCCGCGTTGCGCGCCGCGAAAGCGAAGACATCCTGATCCGCCTTGAAGCGCCGTTCGACTCCCGGCCGCAACACTTTCACGGCCACCTGTTTCACGCCGTCCGGCGTCATCGCCTCGGCGCGATGCACCTGCGCGATCGAGGCGGCGGCGACCGATGGCCCAAAAGTGACGAAAATCTCGGTCAGCTTTTTCCCGAACGCCTGCTCGATCGCCGCTTCCGCCTGCTGTTGCGGGAAGGGCGGCATGCGATCCTGCAGGCTTTCCAGATCGCGCGCCAGCGTCGCGCCGACGATATCGGGACGTGTTGCGAGGAATTGCCCAAGCTTCACATAGGTGGGACCAAGCCGCGTGAGAGCGGCTGACAGCCGCCCCGCCTGGCTCGCGCTGGTCGGACGCTCGATCAGCCGGGCGAGCCGCAGGCCCGCGCGCGCCGGCCACGGCAGCGGTTTCGGATCGACAATGCCGAAGACGCCCTCGCGCGCGAAGACATAGTTCGCGCGGGCAAGACGCAGGAGATGGGTGAGGGACGAGATCACGTGACGCAATACGCTCTAAGGTAATATCTCAAAGCCGCCAGGCGGAATGCAGGGCGACCACGCCGCCGGTCATCTTGCGATACGACACGCGCCCAAAGCCGGCCTTGCGGATCATTGCCGCGAACGCTTCGGGCTTGGGAAATTTCCGGATCGATTCCACCAGATAGCGATAGGCCTCGGCATCGCCGGTGACCGCGCGGCCGACCGCCGGAATGACGTTGAAGGAATACAGGTCGTAGATTTTCTCCAGGCCGGGGACATCGACCGAAGAAAATTCCAGGCAGAGGAAATGGCCGCCCGGACGCAGCACGCGATACGCTTCTGCGAGCGCCAGATCGATACGCGGCACATTGCGAATGCCGAACGCGATCGTATAGGCGTCGAAGGATCTGTCGGGCATTGGAAGCGATTCGGCATTGCCTTCGATGAAGGTGAGGGCGTGCGCGAGGCCGCGTTTCTCGGCGCGCTCACGGCCGACGGTCAGCATGTCGCCGTTGATATCGAGGATGGCCGCGTGCGTGCCGGCGCCGCCGGCCTCGACAACCCGGAAGGCGATGTCGCCGGTGCCGCCGGCCACGTCGAGCAGATGGAAATCGTGATCGCTCTTCGGCGGGTTCACCGCCAGGGCGAGATCGTTCTTCCAGGCGCGATGCAGCCCCCCCGACATCAGGTCGTTCATCAGGTCGTAGCGGCCCGCCACGCTGTGGAAGACCTTGTCCACCAGCGTCTGTTTGTCGGCGAGCCGTACCCGCCGGAAGCCGAAATCGGCCTGTTTTTCCGTGTTTTCGTTCATAGCTGTCCTGTCGCGGCGGACGATAGCCCAGCCCGCGCCGCCACGCTACAAATCCCCGGTCCTCTGGGTTAATGCAAGCCGACCCGCCGTCGCGGAAGCCTCGCCATGTCCATTATCTTCAACAAGGTTGTCCCGGTCTTCCGGATTTTCTCCGAGGAGAAGGCGCGGGAATTCTATCTCGGGTTTCTCGGCTGCAAGGTCGATTGGGAGCATCGCTTCGAGCCCCAGGCGCCGGTCTATATGCAGGTCTCTCGGGACGGCCTGGTGATCCATCTCAGCGAGCATCACGGCGACGGCACACCCGGATCGGTCGCCTATGTCTATATGAACGGTGTCGACGCCTTGCACCACGAACTGAACGAAAGGAACTACCGGCACAATCGTCCCGGTTTGAACCGGCAGGACTGGGGGATGACCGAGGTGACCGTTGTCGACCCCTTCAACAACCGCATTGTCTTCGGCGAACCCTCGGCGCCGGTTGTTGCGTGAGAGTGGCCAGTCCGCATGCCTGAACTCCCCGAAGTCGAAACCGTTCGCCGCGGGCTTGCTCCCGTCATGGAAGGCGCCCGCTTTGTGAAGGTCGAGGCGCGGCGCGGCGATCTGCGCTGGCCGCTGCCGAAGGATTTTGTCAGCCGGCTGGAAGGCCAGACTGTCACGGGACTCGGACGCCGTGCGAAATATCTTCTGGCCGACCTGTCCTCCGGCGACGTGCTGCTGATGCATCTCGGCATGTCGGGATCGTTCCGCGTGAAAAAGGCCGGCGAAGAGAAGACGCCCGGCGACTTCCATCACGAGCGGTCGAAACTCGCCGCGCACGATCACATCGTCTTCCATATGTCGAATGGCGGCGTTGCAACGTTCAATGACCCGCGCCGCTTCGGCTGCATGAAATTGTTTTCTCGAACGACAATGGAGCAGGAGCCTCTGCTGCGGGCACTCGGACCCGAGCCTCTCGGCAATGAGTTTGACGCTGCGATGCTGGCGCGCGCGTGCAGAGGCAAGAAGACCAGTCTCAAGGCCGCGTTGAGCGACCAGCGCATCGTGGCGGGCCTCGGAAACATCTATGTCTGCGAAGCGCTGCATCGCTCGCATCTGTCACCGAAGCGCAAGGCGTCGACGATCAATGACAGGAATGGGCTTCCCAACGATCGTGCGGTGCACCTTGCGCAGGCCATCCGCGACGTGCTTTCCGATGCGATCGAAGCCGGCGGGTCTTCACTGCGCGATCACCGGCAGACCGACGGCGAACTGGGTTATTTTCAGCATTCCTTCCGCGTCTACGACCGGGAAGGCGAAGCCTGCCCGACACGCGGCTGCAAGGGAAAGATCCGGCGCATCGTTCAATCGGGCCGTTCGACTTTCTATTGTCCGGGTTGCCAGAAATGAAAAAGAGGCCGGCTGGCCTCCTTTTCTTTTTATGAGATGCCGCTCAGCAGGCCACACGGCGCAGCTTGCCGGAGCGCGTCCGGATGTAGCAGGGCTCCGGCGGCGTAGCCGCCGCGCCAATGATGCCGCCCGCAGCTGCGCCAATGAGGCCGCCCGCGAGCGCCGCGCCTGCCGAGTGTCCGGCGACTCCGCCGATGACTGCACCGGTTGCGCCGCCGATGAGTGCGCCGGTCGCAGCATTGCGCTGCTGCATCGTCTGGCAACCCGCCAGGACCATCGCTGCAGTTGCCAGGATCAATATCCGCATGAAACTCTCCACCCGCATGCCCCGTCGTCCCCGCGATTTCCATCGCACGGAATTGCAGGTTGCCGGTGGTACTCTGGGACTAGGTTGATCAGCCTGCGCTCTTGCCCTTTTCCGAGCGGCGCTTTTCCAGCGAGTGCAGCGTATCTGCGGCGCGCTCGCGATATTCCCGATGCAGCCTTTCAAGTTCCTCGTCCGACAAGTCCTCGGCAGTGGCTATCTTGTTCTGCGCGCCCCGCATCACGATGATGAGCTCGGCGAGCTTGATCTGAAGCGCCATTGTGTCGCGGTTCTGTGTGTTCTGGATGAGAAAGACCATCAGGAAAGTGACGATCGTCGTCGACGTATTGATCACCAGTTGCCAGGTGTCGCTGTAGTTGAAGATCGGCCCCGTCAGCGCCCAGACAACGATGAGCGTTGTCGCGAGCAGAAATGCGCCAGGTTTTCCTGACAGGTGCGCGACGACATAGGCAAACCATGCGAACCAGCTTTGTGTCGATGCGTCGTGACCGGCTTTGAGTTCTTCAAGATGATGGCGGGCCATTGGAATCCTCCAGGTAGCCAAAATGACGGGAGGTCAAAGGGCTCGCCATTAACCCAATGCCGGCGCAACCGTTCCTTGATCTGGAACAAACCTGGATGGCTGGCCGTTCTCACCACAGCGTTTCAAAAACTGAGGAGAGGTCATATGTTCGGCTGGGCATTGACGTTCCTGATCGTCGCACTGCTCGCCGCCGTTCTCGGCTTCGGCGGAATTGCGACTTTCGCGGTCGATATCGCCAAAATCGTGTTCTTTGTCGCAATCGTTCTGTTCGTGCTGTCGGCAATCGTGGGCCTGGTGCGTGGCCGGTCGCCGACCTCACCTTAATCCTGCGTCATACATTCAAAGAGAAAAAAACGCCGCGCGGTGACGCGCGGCGTTTTTCTTTCGTACCATAGACACTCAGCGCGACGTTCAGTTGTCGTGCCCGATGAGCACCGCCCGCGTCGCATGGTCGGGGCCGAAATCGTCGATATTGTCGATCGATAGCAATTTGGCCAGACGATTGCGGGCGCGATTGACCCGGCTCTTGATCGTGCCGACGGCGCATTCGCAGATGTCGGCGGCCTCTTCATAGGAGAAGCCCGACGCGCCGACGAGGATGAGGGCTTCGCGCTGCTCGGCCGGCAATTGCGCCAGCGCGGCACGGAATTCCTGAAACTCCACACGGCCCACCTGCTCGGGATAAGACTTGAGACTTTCGGCGAAGCTGCCGTCGGTGTCCTCCACCTCGCGCTTGCGCTTGCGGTATTCGGACCGGAACAGGTTGCGCAGGATGGTGAAGAGCCACGCCGACAGGTTGGTGCCGGGCTGGAAGGAATGAATGTTCGCAAGCGCGCGCAGAAGCGTCTCCTGCACGAGGTCGTCCGCCCGGTCGACGTTGCCGCTCAATGAGATAGCGAACGCGCGCAGGCTGGGCACGGTGGCAAGGATCTGATCACGGAGGGCCGGATCGATCTTCATTCCGGCTTTCCTTCATCGGCGGGGTTGTCGAGGCGGCGCAGCAAATCGGCAAAACGGTCCGGCACGCCCTCCTGCACGACGTCGTCGTACATGGCGCGTAGCTGCTGCCCGATCTTGGTCTGGATTTCCCGGTTCAGTCCGGATTGGGGCTTTCCCCCCGTGGAATCGGTCTGCATTGTTTCCGATGGTTGGCCAGGTTTTCTCGTGCTCATCTCATCCTCGTCCCGTCCCGATCCGTGGGTGCGGGTCCCCCTTGCGTCTGCTTCCAATGCATTGAATTTGAATTGGTTCCCCGCGAGGGAACTTTATTTGATAAAAGGCGTTGGGAGCCTGTTCGTTCCTCAACGGGAGGGTTTTTCGTGTCCGCCTCGCAGACAATTGCTCCGTATTTGCCGTTTTTGCGCCGATATGCCCGTGCCTTGACGGGTAATCAGAGCTCCGGGGACGCCTATGTGGCGGCCTCGCTGGAGGCGTTGATAGAGGACCCGTCGATCCTGGAAGCTTCCGCCTCGCCCCGGGTCGCCCTCTACCGGCTTTTCAGCAAGATCTGGAATTCGGTCGTGGTGAATGGGGGCCTGGATGGCGACGACAAGACCATGCCGGCCGAGCAGAGGCTGGGCCAGATCACCCCGCGTCCGCGCCAGGCGTTTCTGCTGGTTGCGCTGGAAGGGTTTTCTGAGGCCGACGCCGCTCAGGTGCTGGATGTCGATGTGCCAACCTTGCGCCAGCTGGTCGAGGAATCCGGACGCGAACTCGCCGCCGAGATCGCGACCGACGTGATGATCATCGAGGATGAGCCCTTTATCGCCATGGATCTCGAGGGCCTGGTCGAGAGCCTCGGACACAAGGTGCTGGGCGTGGCCCGGACCCATTCCGAGGCCATCACCCTCGCCAAGGCCAAACGCCCGGGTCTTATCCTTGCCGATATCCAGCTGGCCGATGGCAGCTCTGGTCTCGACGCAGTCAATGAGTTGCTGCGCTCGTTCGAAGTGCCGGTGATCTTTATCACCGCCTATCCGGAGCGATTCCTCACCGGCGAGCGGCCCGAACCGGCTTTTCTGATCGCCAAGCCGTTCCAGCCGGCGACGGTCTCGGCTGTAGTCAGCCAGGCGCTGTTCTTCGAGCGCAAGGCGCGCCGCAGCGAGCGGCGGGCGAGCTGATAGAAAAACGGGGGCCGTCGGCCCCCGTTTCTTCTCCGAGCCATGCAAGCTCAAGCTTCATGATTTTCAGTCGTGCTTCTGCTGCGCGCTTTTGCCGCGCGATGACAGCGCAAATCCCATCATGACGGCTTCAATCACCATCGCGATCTTCTGGTCGCGGGTGAGCGTATCGGCTTCCGCCTGTGCCCGTTTGACGACGCTTTCAGTATGGAAGAAGCGCGGCACGACGACAGCGGCCACGGCGATCAAGGCGAAGGCAAGCGCAATCAGCAGCCGTGCGTAGATTGGACCCACAGCCGGTTCGAGCGCGAGCAGAACTGCCCAGAGAGTGAATACGACCGCGCCGATGGCGCCGACGGCAGCCAGCGCGATTGCAATGGTCTGCCGTCGTACTGCAGAGATCGGGCCGTCGAGGCTCGATCCGATATAATCCGGGAGCGACATGACGCCGCTAGTCCTGACGGCGCGCCAGCCCGGCGATGAAGCCAATGCTGGCGGCGATTGCCAGGGTCAGAAGCGGCCGCTTGTCGATTTGCGAGGCGATCGTGCCGATGGCCTGATTGCCGATCTTGGCGGCGTCATCGCTGATGGCGCGAGCATTGTCGCGAACGCGGTCGGTGACGCCGCTCATCGCGCCGTAAACCAGGTCGTTCACGCCATCCACGGCATGACCCGCGCCGCGCTTTGTCAGCACGTTCAGGCGCTCGATCCGATCTTCGAGGTCGGTCATCAACTGGCGCACTTCAGCCTGCATATCGGCGATATCCGGCGACACCGCCTGACTCATGACATTGCGGGCCCGCGCCAGCGTTCCGCGCGGCGTTGAGCGCCGGCGGCGACGGGAGGTCGCCGACTTGCGACGGGATTTGGAGACGCTCTTGCGCTGAGTCACGGCCATGACACCCTCATGCTGACTGAATGAACCAAGTGGCGCCTCAACGCTGTGCCGAAGCCGAAGTTCCATCGGGGCCGGGCGATGGCCGTTTCAGAAAAGAGAAAGGCGCAGCCGGAGTTTCCGACTGCGCCGAAGATTCAGCCGGCCGAGCACGAGGGGGAGGGGATGACGGCCAGCCGGATGATGAAACGCGACCGAGGCAGAATGGTTCCGGGCATGGATTTCTGCAAAGGCACGAATTCCGGCGGCGTCTTGAAACACTTGCGGTTCCCGTGCGTTGACAGCCATTGAATGTGGGTCTGGCGTCGGCCTCACCGGCTCCCGAAAAAAGCGCGCATGCCGCGTGAGCAGGAGTCTGTATGAATCATGACCGACTATGCGATGAGAATGCGAGCTGACGACAAGCGGGGGCAGAATGAAGACCGGCTGAGCAATGCGCAGGGCGGGACGAACGCGGATTCGGCGTATCTGAAGGCATGCCTGGAGCGGGAAAAGGCGGCACATGATGCCACCCGTCGTGAGCTTGCCGATGCGCGGCGAGACCTGGCAACGACCCGCGGGGAACTGGAGCGACGCGTCGAGCAGCGCACGCACGAACTCAGCCTGGTGAAAGCGCGGTTCGAAACCGCATTGCGCGGCGCCGAAGTCTACATCTTTTCCCAGGATCGCGATCTTCGGTACACGTGGGTTTACAGCCCCCGAGGCGAGGAAGCGGGCGCCGAGATGATCGGCCGGACAGATGATGAGATCATTCCTTCGCCTGAGCACGAAACGGTTGTCGCGTTGAAGCGGCGGGTGCTTGAAACGGGCGTCTCGGAAGACTGCGAAGTCTCCTATGTCATGCCGGAGAGACGGGCGCTTTTTGCGCTACACGTCGATCCGGTTATGGGACCCGGCCGCAAGATCGTCGGCATCATGTGTGCGGCCATCGATATCAGCCGCATCCGCTCGCTGGAAAGCGAGCAGCGGCGTCTGATGGAAGAACTCGGCACGGCGGTTCAGCGCTATGAAACTGCGCTGCGCGGTTCGAATGTGTCGGTGTTTACCCATGATCTCGACCTTCGCTACACCTCGCTCAGCAAGCCGCTCTTCGGTCGCGAAAGTGCCGACATTCTCGGGCGCACGGATATGGAGCTATTGCCGGAGGAAAGTGCCGCATCTGTGATGGCCGTGAAGCGCGACGTGCTGGCGAAGGGACATCCCACGGATGCGGAGGTTCGCGTGGATGGAGGGGTCGGCGTGCTGTGGTACGACCTGCACATTGAGCCGTTGCGCGATGTCACCGGCGGCATCGTGGGACTGACATGCGCGGCCGTCGACATTACCGAGCGCAAGGAAGGTGAAGCGCATCTGCGCCTGCTGATGCGCGAATTGACGCATCGATCGAAGAACCTGCTTGCGGTGATCCAGGCCATGGCGCGCCAGACCGCGCGGCAAGGCGGCTCGATTGCAAACTTTCTCGAACGTTTCGGCGCGCGTCTTCAGGCTTTGTCGCGTTCTCACGATCTTTTGGTGCAGGAGAGCTGGCACGGCGCATCGCTGCACGATCTGGTGCGCTCACAACTGGGCCACTATCTCGACCGCGACCATCCCCAGGTTTCGATCGTGGGGCCGGATATCCATCTCAGGCCGGAAGCGGCGCAGAGCCTGGGCCTCGCTTTGCACGAGCTGGCAACCAATGCCGCCAAGTATGGCGCCTTGTCGCGGTCGATGGGGCGCGTTGCCGTCGAATGGTGCCTGGCCCCGATAAAAAGTGGTGGCGGCCTCGAAATCATATGGAGCGAAAGCAAGGGTCCCAGGGTCGGCGGCGAGCCCCGGCGGCGCGGCTTCGGCAGCATGGTTATAGAGCATAACCTGGCGCGGGCGCTGGATGCGGCTGTAGAGCTGAACTTCCGGCCAGAAGGCCTGGAATGTCGGGTGACAGTGCCCCGTTCGCAGTTCTCTGCGCGGTAGCGGAGGAACTTCCAGGCCCCGGCCGGCGTTCTGAATGGCGAATGATCGTGCGGCCGCGCCGCGCGACCCAAGCGCAAATTTCGGGATATTCCAGTCGAGATGTGCCATGTGGCGTAAAACAACTCTTGTCGCTGGAGGACTGTTCGCAGCCTGTGCGGTGGCTTATCTGGGCCCGTCGAGTGGCTCTCAGGCGCAATCGGCGAACTTTGAATCCCGTTGGCTGGCGATTGATCCTGCGCAGAAGGCCGATCGGATCGACGCCCCCAGGACGACATTCGACGGCAGGATCTACTTCTTCGATCTGCCGACGGCGCAGACCACGGTCGTGATCAAAGGGCAGCGCAAGCCTGTCGATGCGCCTGCTGTGGAAACAGATGGTGTCGGCCGGACGGAGACGGATGATATTGCCGGGCCTCGGAACGGATCGATGCGGCAGATCCCCGTCGTTCCTGTCCGCATCGTTCCGCGTGACAAGAAGCAGAACGAGAAGCTGCTCGTCGGCTGTGAGTCTTCATTCAGCCCGGTCACAACTCCGGTCATGGCGAATGTGAGCAGCCGCTGTCTTTCGTAATCTTTCGTCCGTCATCTTTCGTTTATGCGATGACATGAAAAGGGCCGGCATGTGCCGGCCCTTTTCATTTGCCTATGGCGTCGTGCGCCCATGACGTCGTGCGATTTAGATTCGGCCCAAAAGCAAAAGGATGAGAACGATGACAAGCACGACGCCGAGAATGCCGGACGGGCCGTAGCCCCAGCCGCTGCTGTAGGGCCACGATGGAATCGCGCCGATGAGCAGCAGGATCAGTACGATGAGAAGAATGGTGCCGAGAGACATGTCGAAACTCCGGAATTGTGGTCGCCCCGAAAACGGTGGCTCGGTAAGCCGGGACGCCAACGTCGCGCGCCACATTTCGTTCCGGTGGTGTCCCGTGGCCGTTGCACGACGATTTCGTGGAACAAATCTGCGGCCATCAACGTTTCGTCATACTGACGCCTCGCTGCCGCGGCGTGTCAGTGATGCTTTGTTGATGACCGTATTCGGGAGGTTTCTATGAATCGCTTCGCTCTGGCCTGTGCCGCCACGCTTGCTGCCGTTGCCGTCCATCCGCTCGGCGCGCAGGCGCAAAATCGTGTCAAGGTCGGCACGCTCGACTGCCAGATGTCCGGCGGCGTCGGCATGATCGTTGCCTCGCGCAAGGAGGTGTTGTGTCGATTCATTCCGAGCGTCCGCGGCTGGCGCGGCGAAACATATGCGGGTTCGATTTCGCGTTTCGGTATTGATCTTGGCGCGACCGCTGGTGGCAACCTGATATGGGCGGTCTATGCGCCGACGAGTGCCGGCCGTTACGCCCTTGCCGGAAGCTACGGCGGCGCCAGCGCCGAAGCGACCGTGGTCGCGGGTGTGGGCGCCAATGCGCTCGTTGGCGGGAATAACCGCACGGTGATGCTGCAGCCGCTCTCGGTTCAGGGACAGGCGGGCGTCAGCGTTGCCGCCGGCGTGGCCGGTCTGGAACTGCGCCCCGCCCAGCCGCCCCGCCGCCGCGGCTGACAAATGAATCATTTGGTGAAGCGGCCGCAAAGTGCGGCCGTTTTGCTATTCTGCATTATGCGCGCGATCACGCTCACACCGGGAATTCCCCATTCCGCTCGCCTCGAGGAGGTTGCCGATCCCGGCCCTGAGGAGGGTTCTCTGCTCGTGCGCGCGATTGCGCTCGGGGTCTGTGGCACCGACCACGAAATTCTCTCCGGCCTTTACGGAGCAGCCCCGCCCGGTCAGCAGCGTCTGATCCTCGGGCATGAATCGCTGGGTGAGGTCGTCGAGGCGCCGCCACAGAGCGGCTTTCGCGCGGGCGATCATGTCGTCGGTATCGTCCGTCGGCCGGACCCGGTGCCTTGCGGCGCGTGCGCGTCCGGGGAATGGGACATGTGCCGTAACGGTCTCTATACCGAGCGCGGCATCAAGGAGCGGCATGGATTCGGCTCCGAGCTGTTCAGGCTGGAGCCTGAATTCGCGGTCAAGGTCGATCCGGCGCTTGGCCTTCTGAATGTCCTGATGGAGCCGGCCAGCATCGTTGCCAAGGCGTGGCAGCACGTCGAGCGAATTGGCCGGCGTTCAGGAGCCTGGCATCCGCGTAACCTTCTGGTCACAGGCGCGGGGCCGATCGGCCTGCTCGCGGCGATGATGGGTGTGCAGCGGGGCCTGGAGCTGCATGTGCTTGACCGCCACAAAACGGGTCCCAAACCGGAGCTGGTGCGTGCCATTGGCGGTACTTCGCATGTCGACGTCAAGGAAATTGCCGGTCTCGATTTCGATGTGATCATGGAATGCACGGCGGCGACGCCCCTGATCGTGGAGGCGATGGCGCGCTGCGCGGCGTCTGGCATTGTCTGCCTGCTCGGGGTGTCCACGCCCGGCGACAAGATCGAATTCGACATCGGCGGATTGAACCGGACGCTGGTTCTGAACAACCAAGTTGTGTTCGGCTCCGTCAATGCCAATCGCGGTCATTATGACATGGCCGCGGAGGCATTGACGGCCGCCGATCCGCTATGGCTGGAGCGTCTCGTGACCCGCCGCGTTCCGCTTTCACAGTGGCAGGAAGCGCTCCGTCCCCAGCCGGACGACATCAAGGTCGTCGTCGATTTCAGAAAATGAAGTTTCAGTAGCGCAGCAGCAGGATGCCGAATGCCAGACACACCAGCACTGTGCTTGCCAGCAAAACAAACAGCACCGGACGGTCGAGAAAGCCCTGCCGTGCTTCCACCGCGTTCAATTCGGGTCTGCTGACCCAGCGTCTCCAGATCATAGCCCTTCCTCCGGATTGTTGCTCGATGAAAACGCCGGAATCGAACGTATGGTTCCACCGACATTGTCAAACGGTCCGGGAACCGTGCTAATGTTGTGTCCGCTTTATGATGTTTTGTGTTTCTAGCTTGCCAGTTTCGCGAAACCGGAGATTTTCATGTCCACCTCCACCTGGATTGTTCTCGGCGTCATTGCGGCCATCGCGCTGTGGGCCGTCTCCATCTACAACGGCCTTGTCGCGCTGCGGCAACGGGTGAGCCAGGCTTTCGCCGACATCGACGTTCAGCTCAAGCAGCGTCACGATCTCATTCCCAATCTGGTCGAGACGGTGAAAGGTTACGCGACACATGAACGCGAAACGCTCGATGCGGTTGTGAAGGCGCGCAACGCGGCGATCGCCGCGCAGGGCCCGGCGGCCCAGGCGCAGGCCGAGAATGTGCTCACCGGCGCGCTGCGGGGCCTGTTCGCGCTGGCCGAGGCCTATCCGGACCTCAAGGCCAACACGAACTTCCAGCAATTGCAGACCGAATTGTCGGATATCGAGAACAAGATCGCCGCTGCGCGCCGCTTCTTCAACAACGCGGTGCAGGAATACAATACCGCGATCGAGCAATTCCCCGCGGCCCTGTTCGCGACCTCGTTCGGATTCACGCGGCGCGACTTCTTCGATCTCGGCGAGACGCGCGCCCAGGTCGAGCAGACCCCGCAGGTCAAGTTCTAGGGGCTCCTGGCTGCCGCCGCGAAAGGCGTTGAACCATGGCGGCTTACGGGCTGTACACGCATATCCGCAAGAACCGGCGCCGCTCGGTGGTGCTGCTGGTCGGTCTGTTCTTCCTGGTCTACTTGATGACCTTCGCCGGCGCGCTGCTTGGGCGCGCCTTCACGCAGGAAGCACCGCTCGACTTTCTGATTGCGCAGGCATGGAACGACATGATCGTAGCCGCGCCTGTCGCCACGGTCGGCACCATCATCTGGATTCTGTTCGCCTACAAATTCCATCAGTCATTGATCGATGCCATCACCGGCGGCCATGAGGTCTCGCGCGCCGAGCAGCCGCGTCTTTACAATCTGCTGGAAAATCTCTGCATCTCGCGCGGCATTCCGATGCCCAAGCTCAAGGTGATGGATAGCCCTGCGCTCAATGCGTTCGCGACCGGCATGAACGAGAAACAGTATTCCATCACGGTGACGACCGGATTGCTGCAGCGGCTGGACGATGCCGAGACCGAAGCGGTGCTGGCACACGAACTGACGCATATCCGCAACGGGGATGTCCGCATGATGGTGATCGCGGTCATCATCGCCGGAGTGATCTCCTTTGTCGCGGAGCTGTTCTTCCGCATCATGTTCCGGTCCGGCGCGCGCATGGGCAGAAGTTCGGGCAGCTCTTCGTCGGGAGGCAACAGGAAAGGCGGCGGCGCCGGCGCGGCCATCATCATCGCCATCGTGATCATCGCGGTGGCCTGGGCGCTGTCGATTGTCATCCGCTTCGCGCTGTCGCGGACACGCGAGTATCTGGCCGACGCGGGCGCGGTCGAACTCACGAAGAATCCCGACGCCATGATCATGGCGCTGCGCAAGATCGAAGGCCGTGGCGAGCTGCCCGGTGTCACGTCTTCGGTGATGGAAATGTGCGTCGACAATCCGCGTGAGGGGTTCGCCGACATGTTTGCAACCCATCCCTCGATCGACAGCCGCGTCGAGGCGCTGGTTCGCAATGCCGGCGGACGCGATCCCGGACCGCTGGAATTGCAGGAGCAGGACGAAGTCCAGTCGCAGGATCAGTCAGCGTCTGCCGACTCCGAACCTGCCACGAAATCCGCTCCGCCGTCAGGTCCATGGAATCCGACGGAAGTGCTGACCCGCGGCCCTTGGGGCGGGAGCAGCCGCAGCTAGCGTCAGAGGTGATAGACGCCGGTGCGCGGATCGCGCCTGAGGGTGGGATGCTGCGCGCGCTCCGCCTTGTTGGCGACCGGAGCCATGCGCGCCTGATCCAGTTCTTCATTTATGCGGCGGTATTCCTGGCGGACGAACCGCGCCAGTGCGACCGCGCCGGCAACGCCGGCCGTCCAGAGCAGGGCAGTGGGCAAAAGCGGCATTCTGGTCTTCCCCATGCGTCTCTACCAGGCGTCTATAATCCGTAACGGGCCCAGATGGCACGCGCCTCGATCGCGGAGAGGGCGTTCTCGGCGAGGTCCATGTTCATCAATGTCTGTTCCAGGTGCTCCATGCCGACACCGGGAACGCGGCGCCCGAACCAGCCACGGTCGGAGACAAGCGGCATGCGGACCTTCTCACCGTAACGCTGGCGCAGAAAGCGACGCAAGTCGTCGACCCCGTCCGCCAGGCCGAGTTCCACGGCCCGGGTTCCATCCCAATATTCGCCGGAGAACAAGGCCGATTCTTGGCCTTTCAGCTTGTCGCCCCGGCGCTCCTTCACCAGGGCGATAAAGGCCTGGTGAATACTCTCCTGAATTGCCTTCAGCCGCCGCACGTCGTCTTCGCTTTCCGGCAGGAAGGGGTCGAGCATCACCTTGTTCTTGCCTGCGGTATAGACGCGGCGCTCGACGCCCAGTTTCTTGATCGCCTTGTCGAGACCGAAAGTGGCGCCCACGACGCCGATCGATCCCAGGATAGATGACGCATCGCACAGGATTTCATCGGCCGCACAGGCGATCATGTAGCCGCCGGACGCTCCGACATCCTCAATGAAGGCGAGAACCGGAACTTTCTTCTCTTCGGACAGCTGCCGGATGCGCCGGTAGATCAGATGCGACTGCACCGGGGAGCCGCCGGGCGAATTGACGACAAGTGCCACCGCCTTCGCTTTCTTGATGCCAAAGGCACGTTCGAGATTGCGTGAGATGCCGGCCAGCGTCAGTCCGGGCTTGAGCGGCGTCGAGAATCCGATCGTGCCGGTGAGCCGTACAACAGGAACGACGGGAATATCGGTTCGCAACTTTTCGGGAATGAGCTTTTCGATCCAGTCGCGCATCCGGGCCGTCCTTTGATCATGAACTCGTGATCGCCAAAAATTGTCATAGGACGGTCGCGAGACCCGCTCAAGTTACGCGACATTAACCCTTATGAGGCCTTTCTCCGGTCGAAGGAACTCCGGCTCTGCCGGGATGTTGTTTGCGGTAGTGAGAGAGGCCACCGGCTATGAAGATCTATTTCCTCGTCCTTTTGCTGGGCGCCATCACGGCTTTCGCTCATCTGTCATGGAAGGCGGAGCGGCGGGAGCAGCCGACCGAGTAGGATCGCCGGCCGGAAGCGGCAATCCGCCGCGCAGAACTGCCTCAGCTTCGGCGCTCGGACGCCGTTCCCGATCTGTCAGCGTAAGCGCCGGAAGAGTTTTCAGGGACATGGCCGCGCCTTTGCGCGCTGTGACCAGAATACGGATCGGCGGCTGCGCCGGCGCCGGACACACGGGAAGAACCGCCACGTCCCCGAAGTTCGCCGTCACATTCTTCAGCACATCCTGCTGGCGGTCGGCTCTCCAGATCAGGGTCACGCTGCCGTCCGGCTTCAGAAGATGCTGTGCTCTGCGCAGCCACACATCCAGCGTATCCTCCGTGGCCACATGCGCAGCCCGCCGGCCGGGATCGGGCGAGGGCTGCAGGGAGATGTCGTTGAAAGGCGGGTTCATCAGCACCCGGTCGAACGAGCCTGCCGCCAGGCCCGCATCGTCGAAGGTCCTATCCGGTGCGGCAACGTCCAGTGTGGCGGTGCGGGCACTCTCCGCAAATCCGTTGCGCACGATGTTGTCCGACGCCAGCGCGGCCAGCGCCGGGTCGATCTCGACCAATGTGACATCGATACCGGGAACGCGCGCCAGCAGGGCGAGGCTGGCCGCACCCACACCCGCCCCCAGTTCGGCGATACGATCTCCCGGCCGCGCGGGAGTGGCCGCGGCCAGCAGGATCGCGTCATGGCCGAAGCGATGACCACGTTTCGGCTGATACAGGCGCAACCGGCCGTTCAGGATGGCGTCGTCGGTGATGTCCGGGTGTTTATCGCTCATCAGGGCGCAACTCGTGCCCGAGCCCGGCCTCGCGCAGAATATCGCGTGCAGCCTTCTCCTGTTCGTCCGCGACGACAATGCGCCGCTGCAGAAAGCCCAGCGATCCTTCGAGCACGCTCATGTTCTGGTCGAGCACCATATGCGCGATGCCGGCGCCTGTCAGCAGGGCCTCGATCGCCGAAAGAAGAACCGGATCGTTGGTACGGACAATTTCGCGCACGGCGTCCTCAAAGATGCCCCGATGGGCGAAGGCCGTCGGCCCACGGGCTCGTGAGGCTTGATTTTTTATCGCACATAAGGGGAATGTCGCCTCCGCAGATCGCTGCCGCTTGCGGCCAAACGGCCACTTGCCGCATTACCATAGCGTTTCTATTCTCGCGCGTCTTTGTGCAGGAGAGGTCATTGGCCGTCGTCGTCCCCTTTGAAAGCCAGCAGGCAAGCATCGACCGCCTGGTCGGCCTGGTCGCCGCCGACATGGAGCGG
>JAESGM010000528.1_pt1 | contig 26068 bp, 26 predicted proteins | sample 9269721 | NCBI WGS metagenome assembly JAESGM01 (sample SAMN15720920, study PRJNA650825) | algae metagenome | isolation source: Komarekiella atlantica HA4396-MV6 and co-occurring heterotrophs from... | place: USA: Theobald House, Kauai, HI | collected 2009-07-29 | reverse complement strand
GGACGACGCCACCTACAAGGCGCTGACGGACAACGGCTTCGTCATTCCGGACAAGCTCCAGAACCTGCCGGGCACGAACGTCAAGAAGGACAAGTTCTACGACCAGATTGCCTTCTTCAAGAATATGGGCGGCGTGCGCTGTGACAACGCGGGCGTGTTTGATTTCTATGAATATGTTTTCAAAGACGCGGCAACTTACAGGCAGGTCATCGCGGAAGACAAATTCAGGGACTGGCGAACCTACCAGATGTCGGACCACCTCATCATGTGGTGCGAATTCGACGTCGATCACGCCGACGCATACCTGAAGCATCTGGCCGAGTGGGACGGCCAATAGTCACGTAGTCACGTCATAGCAAAACGGTCCAAGCGGAAGCGGCTGATGTCGTGGGATGTTTGCCCGCGCGTGGCGAGATCGGCCAGCGTTTCCCCGATCACCGGTGCGAACTTGAAGCCGTGTCCGGAGCAGGGCGAAGCAACGATGATCTGCGGATGTGCGGGCAGACGGTCGACGATGAAATGCTCGTCCGGGCTCATGGTGTAGAGACAGGTCTTTCTTGACAGCAGCTTGCCGTTCGCAGCCGGAAGATATTGCGAGATGACGTCGCGAACGAGGTTCTCGTCGTCGTCGTTCACCTCGCGGTTATAGGTTTCCGGGTTAACGACCTCATCCGAGTGATGATGCTTGGCAACCTTGACGCCGTCGGCGCCGTGTAGCGGAAAGCCGTAGTGGATGCCGTGCTCGGTCTCGATCATGAAGACGGGAAAGCGGTCGGACAGGAACAGGCTTTCATCCTGCGGTTCGGTCCACAAAACCGCCTGTCGCGTCACCTGCAGATCGGCGGGAAGGCCGGGCAGCAGGTCCGTCACCCACGGTCCGGCCGACACGATGGCGGTGCCGGCGTCGATCGTTCCGCTGTCAGTATAGATGCGCACGCCACTGCCCAGAGGCTCAATCGCAAGAACCCGCCGGTTGTGATGAATCTCCGCACCGGCAGCGCGGGCGAGATCGAGATGCGTCTGAACCGCTGCTTCCGCTTCGAGATAGCCTCCGTCAGGTTGGACGACGCCGATGAAATCGGACGGCAGGCGAAAGGCCGGATAGCGGCGCACCAAATTAGCGGCGTCAAGAACGCTGTGCGCCAGATCGTGCAAGCGCGACGATGCAAGCGTGCCGGCGACCAGTTCGGAATCCTCGCGGCCGATCTCCGCGATGCCGGTGATTGTCATCAGGGTGCGTCCGCTCGCGGCTTCCAGGTCGCGCCACAGCGCATAGGCCCGGCGCAAGAGCGGCACATAGGAGGGGTGCTCGAAATAGCCGAGCCGGATGATGCGGGTGGAGCCGTGCGAGGAGCCGCGGTCATGCCCCGGCGAGAAGCGGTCGAACCCGACCGCACGCACGTTGCGGCGGGCCAGATGATAGAGCGCGGCGCTGCCCATAGCGCCAAGGCCGATCACCGCCACGTCGATTGTCATGAATTGTCACGCACCCGCGATCCCGGGGACGGCAGGATTGCCGCCGAATCCCGGCTATTCTGGCATCCCGCAGAATTGCCGCAATCTCTGCCGAGAGCGTACGAGTGCAACGGGTTTTCCCCTTCATTCTGGCAATGCTTTGTGTGGCGCTTCCCGCGCTGGACGGTGCATGGGCGCAGTCTGCGCCGCTGCCTCGCGGCCGGCCCGATCAGGGCAAGAGCAGCCAGCCTGTGCCGCGGCAAGAGCCGGTTCCACCAGCCATTCTGGCGCCGCCGATGGAAGCCTTTGCTGCGGACCCGGAACCGGCGCCCGCGGCCGATGCGCTGGCCGGGCCGTCCGTCTGCCAGCTCAGGATTGGTGGCGAAATTGCCATCATCGAGGCGCAACCGCCATTGATCGGTCCGGGCGATTGCGGTGCGACCGACGTGGTGAAACTTGAGGCGATCATCCTGAAGGACAAGACCCGCGTCGCGGTGACGCCAGCGGCGACGCTCCGCTGCAGCATGGCGGAAGCGCTGGCGAATTGGGTGCGCGAGGACGTGACCGCCGCGGTCGCGGGCCTCGGGACAGCGGTGCGGGCACTCGACAATTATGCGTCTTTCGATTGCCGCGGGCGCAATCGCGTGGCCGGCGCCAAGATCAGCGAGCATGGCATGGCCAATGCCATCGACATTCGCGGTGTCGCGCTCGCAAACGGCAAGTTTGCCGGGCTGACGGATCGCAGCATCCCGAAGGACTTTCGCGAGACCGTCAAAAAGAGCGTCTGTGCCCGTTTCACAACCGTCCTCGGCCCCGGCTCGGACGGCCATCATGAAACCCATATTCACATGGATCTGGCGGAGCGGCGTGGTGGTTACCGGTTGTGCCAATGGGACGTTCTGGAGCCGGTTCCCGATATTCCGCTTCCCCGTCCGCGCCCGCCGGAGGCACCTCAGGCTACCCCGGAATAACCCTTCATTATCAATCCCCGTGAACCCACCCTTCACCGACGATGCGCTACGACCCCGGCATGAAGCCGTTTGAACGAAATACAGAATCTGCCGAGCCGCGGCAGGGCGGGTTCAGTCTGACCCGCCGCTCGCTGATCCTTGGCGCGGCAGGCCTGACCACCCTGGTCGGGCCGATGACCGCCGCCTATGCCGGCATCGAGGCGGCGGAGATGCTGCGCGTGACGCGCTATCGCCTGACCCCGCCGACCTGGCGTGCGGGCCACAGGCTCACGATCACCGTCATCGCCGACCTGCATGCCGGCGGTCCCAACATGGGTATCGAGCGCATCCGCGCCGTGGTCGATACCGCCAATCTGCAACAGTCCGATCTCGTCGTCCTGCTCGGCGACTATTTCGCTACGCACCGTTTCATTACCGAGGTTGTCCCGACCGGGGTCTGGGCCGGCGAACTTGGCCGACTGAAGGCGCCGCTCGGCGTCTATGCGATCCTCGGCAATCACGACTGGTGGCATGACGTGGGCAATACGCGGCGCGGATTTGCCGACGTGAAGATTCCCGTGCTGGAAAATGATGCGCTGCTGATCGGCCCGCGCGGGTCTCGTTTCTGGCTTGCCGGTCTTGGCGATCAACTCGCTCATATCATCGGGCGGCGCCATTATCGCGGCGTGGACGATCTACCGGGCACGCTGAAACGTGTCGACACGGACGATCCGGTCATTCTGCTCGCGCACGAGCCTGACATTTTCCCGAAGGTGCCCGATCGCGTGGCGCTGACCCTGTGCGGGCATACGCATGGCGGCCAGATTCGCATTCCGATGGTGTGGGAGCATTTCGTGCCGTCGATCTACGGGGCGCGCTACGCCTACGGGCATATCATCGAGGGTGGCCGCCACATGATCGTGTCGGGCGGGCTCGGCACCAGCGGCATCCCGGCGCGGCTCGGCGTCCAGCCGGAAATCCTGCGCATCGAAATCGGCTGACTCAGGCAACAAAAAACGCCGGAAAATCTCCGGCGTCTTTCAGATCGCGTTGTGCAGCAGATCAGTGCGTGAAGCGGTCCATGTTGTGGAGCGCCATCTGCGGATTGTTTGGCGAGTCACCCTGTTTCGGCGCCAGCACGACAACGACAGTATTGACCTTAACTCGCTCGTAGAGATCGATGACGTCCTCGTTGGTCATGCGGATGCAGCCCGAGGATACCGCGGCGCCGATGAGTTCGGGCTGGTTGGTGCCGTGGATGCGATACAGCGTGTCCTTCGCACCCAGATGCAGATAGAGCGCACGCGCGCCGAGCGGATTATGCGGACCGGGACCGACCTGGTTCGGAATGCTTGGTCCGAGCCGTTCCTTGATGGCCGATGTCGGCACCCAGGTCGGCCATTCCGCCTTGCGGCCAACCTTGGCGATGCCGGAGAAGGCGAGCGCTTCTTCGCCGACGGTAATGCCGTAGCGGATCGCCTTGCCTTCCGGCAGCACGTAATAGAGATAGCGCGCATCGGAATCGACCACGATGGAGCCGGGCGCTTCCTTGCGGTGATAGGTGACGATGTGCCGACGGTAGGGCTCGGGAATGGTCGCCTTCGCATAGGGCGCGTTGGCCAGCAATTCCTTGTCGCGCGCAGTCATGGCTTTGCCCGAGGCGGGCTCAGGCGTCGAACTTGACACCGTCACGCAGCCGCCAAGGCTCAATCCGACCAGGAGAAGCGCAATCGCGCGCATCGCCATCTGATTCCCCGTACAAATTTATGTCCGACCCAAGACTCGTCCCTGCCAATTCAATAGACGAGGAAACCCCTGATTTTCCAGCGCATATGTAAAGCAGCGCGGCGGTCCTGTGAAACTGTTGCCCGATTGCATCAGGCCGTCGACGCGCCCGGACCGTGTCCTGAAAGACCGCTCGGAACGGAATTCCAGCTTGGCACCAAGGCGTTAATCGCCGGTTTACCGTACAGGCCGACACAATCAAATGCTGTCCTGAATGAACCCGTGGCGCCTGAGCCGCACTAAACCTTTGCGGCGGAAATGCCCCGAAGTCTTGCCAATCGGTACTCATTTCCGCCCCACGGAATCCAGATCCGAAGATTACCTCTCTTCGGTACGGGGACGACGACGAAAGGACCCAGGAGGAAGCAATGACTGCGCCCAAAACCGAGACCGGCAACCACGAAAACCGCACGGCAGTCGAGCTTGATCGCTGCTATGGCCGGATCGGAATTTCCGCAGTGGCTGCCGCTTTGGCCTACAGGAGCGAAGCCAAGAATCCGGCTTCGGAGCCGGGCGATACGCAGCGCTAAGACCACGATTTTGCAGGCATAACCCGCAGGATTCGCTTGCGCGGGCGGACGGGCAAGGTCATGTCTGTGCCGCCCGTCGCTGCGGCTGCCGCAGTGCCGGGATGAACCCATCCAGGCGGGCGCGGCATGCTGTCGGTCTATCTTCCGCAAGGTTCCAATCTCGAACATCGTGTCATGGGGACCGGCGAGGGGATTCCCGAGGCGGCGGTGTGGGTCGACCTGGTCAATCCCACTTACGAGGAAGACAAGCTGGTCGAATCCCTGGTCGGCGTCTCGATACCGACGCGCGACGAAATGCAGGAAATCGAGCTGTCGAGCCGGCTCTATATCGAGAACGGCGCCCGCTACATGACGGCGACGCTGATGTGCCAGTCGGACACGCCGGCTCCGAAAACGACCCCGGTGACATTCATCCTGACCGGCCAGCGTCTGGTGACGGTGCGCTACGACGAGCCCAAGCCCTTTGCCATCATCCGCTACAAGCTCGGCAAGTCCTGTCCGCAGAACATTACCGGCCATACGGTGCTGATGGATCTGCTCGATGCCGTGATCGACCGCGCCGCCGACATTCTGGAACGCGTCGGCACCGAGGTCGACCGCATTTCCTTCGACATCTTCAATCGCAAGCTTTCGCCGTCGGAGCGTTCACGCCGCTATCCCGTGATCCTGCAGACGATCGGTCGCAAGGGCGACCTGTCATCCAAGGTTCGGGAGAGCCTTGTCTCGATCATGCGCCTCATTCTGTTCCTCGCCAACGAGGAGGAGGGCATGCGCTGGTCCAAGGAAATGCGCGCGCAACTGAAATCGATGCAGCGCGACGTGCAATCGCTGTCCGATCACACGACGTTTTTGACCAACAACATCACCTTCCTGCTCGATGCGATGGTTGGCGTCGTGTCCATCGAACAGAACAACATCATCAAGATTTTCTCGGTTGCGGCGGTGGTGTTCATGCCGCCGACGCTGGTCGCCTCGATCTACGGCATGAACTTCAAGCTGATGCCGGAACTGGAATTGGCCTATGGATATCCCTTGGCCATCGGCATGATGATCCTCGCGGCGATTCTGCCGTTCCTTTATTTCAAATGGAAGAAGTGGCTGTAGCTCCTAGACGTGCTGGCCGCCATTGATGTGGATTTCGGCGCCGTTGACGTAAGACGACGTCTCCGTGCACAGCACATAGATAATCTTCGCCACTTCGTCGGGCGTTCCGAGGCGATGCATCGGGATCTGCTGCTCGACGATCTTTTCGGTGCCCGGCGACAGGATCGAGGTGTCGATCTCGCCTGGCGCGATCGCATTCACGCGCACCCCGACGGAGCCGAAATCGGCGGCCATTTCCCGCGTCAGGGATGCGAGCGCGGCTTTCGACGTTGCATAGGCCGCTCCCGCGAAGGGATGCACGCGCGAGCCGGCGATAGACGTTACGTTGACGACCGAGCCATGCGCGGCCTTGAGCTCGTCGAGCAGGCCGCGCGCCAGCATGATCGGCGCGAAGAAGTTCACATTGAAAACGTGCTGCCAGACGTCGATCGTCGTGTCGATCGAACTCAGGCGCTTGCCGCCCTCCGCCTTGGGCGAAATGGCGGCATTGTTGACCAGCGCATGCAGCAGGCCATCGGGCAGCCGGCGCCTGATTTCGGCGATGGCGTCCGCCGTGTTTTGGTGGTCGTCGAGATCGACCTGGATGTGATCCTCAGGCCCCATCTCCCATGGGCAGTTCTCCGGAAAGGCATGCCGCGAGCAGGTGATGACGCGCCAGCCGGCCGCGGAAAAGCGCTTCACCGTGGCATGGCCGATGCCGCGGCTGGCTCCGGTGAGCAGAAGGATGCGGCGCGGATGGTTGTCGTTCGGTTGCGGCATTGGGTCACTCTAGCAGGTCACGGATAGAGCCGTGTCTTGGTCCAGGTGTCTCCCGGATGGCTGCGCTGGAATTCGATGCGGTCGTGCAGCCGGAAGGGCCTGTCGTGCCAGAATTCGAAGGAGAGGGGAACGATCCTGAATCCCGACCAGTTCGGTGGCCGCGGGATGGCGCCGACCGGATATTTGGCGGTGTAGGATGCCACCGCCTTCTCAAACGCGAGCCGGCTCTCAAGGGGGGCTGACTGCTTGCTGGCCCAGGCGCCGATCTGGGCAAGGCGCGGCCGGGTGGCGAAATAAACGTCGGCTTCCTCGGGTGTGACCGGCTCGACCGGCCCACGCAGGCGCACCTGACGTCTTAACGACTTCCAGTGAAACATGAGCGCGGCCTTGGGATGGCCGGCCAGTTCCTGCCCCTTGCGGCTGTCGAGGTTGGTGTAGAACACGAAGCCGTCGGCGTCGAAGCCCTTCATCAGGACCATGCGGACATTGGGCAGCCCGTCAGCATCGACGGTCGCCAGCGCCATGGCGGTCGGGTCGTTGGGCTCGGACGTGCTGGCTTCCTCCAGCCAAGCGGCGAACAGCCGGAATGGCTCATCGCTTTCTGTGAAATCACCACTCTTTAACCAGGTCGGGTGTTCTATGGGCTTTGTGTCAGTCATTCCGTGGGGCACCGAGTGGCCGGCTCTGACGACAAACCCGTGGTCCGGCAGGTCCGTTATAGTGGATGGCCGATGGCGCGCCTATGGCGCTGCGCTCTGGCTTGGGCCGCATTGGCGCTGGGCCTGAGCTGCGCGGCCTGCAGCACCAGCTATCAGCTGGGATCATTCTCCGGGAAGGACGAAGCCAGGACCGCCCAGGCCAGCACCAGCGCTCAGGAAACCACCGGCAGTGTTACCGCCAGTCTTCCGCCGGAAAGCGATCTCGTTTTTGCCAAGGCTGCCGCCAGTGAGGTTCTGGGCCGGGGAGGAAAGGATTCCAGTACCGCCTGGGAGAACCCCCAAAGCGGCGCTCGCGGCACCGTCACCCCGATTGCCAGCGCCTATAGCCAGGACGGGCGGATGTGCCGCGATTTTCTGGCCAGCTACGTCCATGGAGGCTCGGAATCCTGGCTGCAGGGTGAGGCCTGCAAGGGGGGCCGGGCCGGGAAATGGGAAGTCCGCAAGCTGACGCCCTGGAAGCGGTCCTGATGGACACACCGCCGCGCGTTGCGGAACGGGGTTAATCTCCCCACATTTATGACAACAATGAGCACAATCCGGCCGGTGCGGCCGTTTCATGAAGTGGAGTCTGTGAATGCGCGACCCCTATGAAGTTCTGGGGGTGGCGAAGGGGGCCAGTGCGGGCAACATCAAGTCCGCCTTCCGCAAGCTTGCGAAGAAATACCACCCCGACGCCAACAAGGACGATCCGAAAGCCGCCGGGCATTTCGCCGAGTTGAACACGGCCTATGAAATTCTCGGCGACGAGAAGAAGCGCCGGGCCTTCGACGCCGGTGAGATCGATGCCGAGGGCAAGCCGCGCTATGCCGGCTTCGAAGGCGTGCATCCGGGTGCCGGCTTTGGCCAGGACGGGCATTTCGAAAGCTTCACCTGGGGACCGCAGGGCTTTCAACGCGCAGGCCGCGGCAGTGCGGGTGCCGGAGCCGGCGGGTTTGGCGGCTTCGAGGATATTCTCAAGGGCATGATGGGGGGCCGCGCCGGCCGCGCGAGCCGCGGCGGAACGCATTTCCAGACCGAGGATTTTGAGCCGGCGCCGTCCGGTCAGGACGTGCAGGCCTCGATCACCGTATCGCTGAGCGACCTTGCGCATGGTGGATCGCGCCGTGTCCGGTTGCCGACCGGAAAGGAAGTGGACGTCAAGATTCCTGCCGGCCTGACCGATGGCCAGCAGATTCGCCTCAAGGGGCAGGGCTTCTCGGGACCGGGTGGTGCGGGCGACGCACTCATTACGGTCAACATCGCAAAGCATCCCTATTTCGAACGCGATGGCGACGATCTGCGGCTCGATTTGCCGGTGACGCTCTATGAGGCGGTGCTCGGCGGAAAGGTCAGGGTGCCGACGCTCGACGGCGCGGTCGAGCTGTCGATTCCGGCCGGCACCAATGGCGGACGCGTGTTCCGCCTCAAGGGCAAGGGCGTGCCGACGAAGGATGGCAAGGGGGATCTCTATGCCACCATCCGCATCGTGTTGCCGGACGGCACGGATGAAGAGCTCGAAGAACTGATGCGCAAGTGGCGCGACGGCAAGCCTTATGATCCGCGGAAGGATCTCGGTTGATCTCTCATCTTGGTCATTCCGGGACGGCGTGAAACGCCGGGCCCGGAATCCAGATACAAGGACTGTGTTTGCCTTTGGATTCCGGGTTCGCGCTTTCAGCGCGCCCCGGAATGACGGAAATGGCTACGACCCCCGCCGCACCATCAGCGGTTCCGCGCGCGAACGCTTGCTCGGCGGCGCGCGGTTCTCCAGTTGCTCATAGACCGATTTCGCGATGCCCTTGAGCCGCGACTTGTCGGCCGGACCGCTGAGCACCCAGCCGTAATCGCCTTCCACCCAGTGCACGGCCGCGAAGTTGTCGACGGTCGAATAGCGCAATCCGCTCGGCGCTTCTTTCAGTTGCGCGCAATAGAGCGTCACACGCTCGCCGCTGCCGCTCTCATACATGAACAGGGCCGCAGGTCCGGTGCCGCTTGGCAGCAGCCGCCCGCCGAGCAGGCGGAAATCGAATGCGGTAAGGTCGGGGGCGCGCAATTGCGTGCCGACGCGGCGTGACAGCCACGGCAGCAGATGATTTTCCGCTGCGCCGACTTCAATCGGATGACGCACTTCGCCGATATAAAGGCGATGCGCCGTCAGCGCCTCGTTGGCGAAGTTCTGGAACGCGTCGGGTGCGGTCGCGGAGGCGTCACGCGCCATCCAGCCGATGACGCCGCCGATGATAAAGGCCGCGACCGTCGCCGCGGCGGCAACGGCGCGCCAGCGTCGTCCGCTGCGCAGCAACTGATCGAGCTTCAGCCGTGCCGGCACGGGCTCATCGGCAGCCGCGCCATAGCGCGCGCGGATCATTTCCGATTGCGCGCGCCACGCACCGACAAGATTGGCGTCGTCCGGATGACTGGCGAGCCACGCCTCGACAGCGTCGCGACGGTCGGCCGGCAGGTCGCCATCGACATAGGCGTGCAGCTCGTCCTCGGTCACGGGTGTTGGGCGGTCGGTCATCTTTCGTCCTCGATCATTTCATTTCACGCGGCGCAGCGCCGGGCGCTCGCCGTCGAGATAGGCTTTCACTTGTGCGCGGGCGCGTGCGAGACGTGACATCACGGTGCCGATCGGCACGCCTTGCACTTCCGCGACCTCGCGATAGGACAGGCCCTCCAGCGTGACGAGCAGCAGTGCCTGGCGCTGATCGTCCACGAGAAGCGCCAGCGCGCGCTCGATATCGCGTCCTCCGGCTTCCGGGCCGGCGAGGTCGGCCGCGTCATCATCCTCGAGTTGTGCGGTCGAGGGACGGCGGGCGAGGGACCGCAACCGGTTGCGGTTCAGGTTGGTCAGGATCGTGAACATCCAGGCGCGAACATCGCCGCCATGAAACAGGTGCTCCGATCGCAGCGCTCGTACCAGGGTGTCCTGAACGAGATCGTCGGCGGTCTCCGCGTCGCGCGTCAGCGCACGTCCGTAACGCCGCAGGGCCGGGATGCAGGCTTCGATGCTGTGCCGGAACGTGCTCATGGGGTCCATCCCTTGGAGGCTGCTTTTGGCAACCCTAGAGATAAAACACCGGAGGGACATTTGCTATTCCGCCGAACGAGTTAGTCCCGCTTTTGGGAGTCCGGGAGCAGCGCTTGAAGGGCCAAAAACGCTATGCCACAAGGGGCGCGCCGGCGGGGCGTCCGGCGCAAATCTTGAGGAGTGGCAATGGCGGACGGTTCGGGGCTGATGCGCGGCAAGCGCGGCCTGATCATGGGGGTCGCCAACAATCGCTCCATCGCCTGGGGCATTGCGCGGGCCTGTCGTGCCCATGGCGCGGACCTCGCCTTTACCTACCAGGGGGATGCCCTGAAAAAGCGGGTCGAGCCGCTGGCCGAGGAGGTGGACGGCATCATCGTCGGTCATTGCGACGTGTCGGAGCCTGCGACGATCGACGCCGCCTTCGCCGCGGTGCAGTCCGCCTGGGGATCGCTCGATTTTATCGTCCATGCCATCGCGTTCTCCGACAAGGATCAGCTCGATGGCCGCTACGTCGACACCACTGAAGACAACTTCACCAAGACGATGCAGATTTCCTGCTATTCGTTCACGGCGATCGCGCAGCGCGCCGAGAAGCTGATGACGAATGGTGGCTCGATGCTGACGCTGACCTATTACGGCGCCGAGAAATGGATGCCGCATTACAACGTGATGGGCGTGGCCAAGGCGGCGCTGGAAGCGTCTGTGCGTTATCTCGCCGCCGACCTCGGCGTGAAGAATATCCGCGTCAACGCGATCTCGGCCGGACCGATCAAGACGCTGGCCGCGTCCGGCATCGGCGACTTCCGTTACATCCTGAAATGGAATGAATACAACACGCCGATGCGGCGCAACGTGTCACTGGACGAAGTGGGCGATGCCGCGGTGTATTTCCTGTCCGACCTCTCGCGCGGCGTCACCGGCGAAATCCAGCATGTCGATGCCGGCTACCACATCGTGGGCATCAAGCATCCCGATGCGCCGGACATGTCGGTGAAATAACGTCACAATCCTTTCGCTCGTCATCGGATTCGGGCAAAATCCCGCGGCCGGATGATCGAGAGAAAGATGACATGCGACGCACAATGATTTTCCTTGCTGGCGCGATTGCCGGCGCCGGTCTGATCGGCGCCATGATGCCTGCCTTCACGCAACCGGCACCGGCTCAGCCGGCGGCAGGCAAGGCTCCGCTCTTCATCAACATGACGACGGGCGATTCCTGGCGCGGCTGGATGGGCCTGCACTTCGCACACGCAACGCTGAAGATGGGGCATCCGGTGACGGTGTTCCTCAATCTCGATGGCGTGAAGCTGGCGAGCAAGACCGGCGAGCAGGAGAAGAAGCCGTCGATGCAGCGCATTCCGCGCGACATCGTCGCGGACTTCATCAAGGACGGCGGCGTGGTCCTGATGTGCGGTCCCTGCACGCAGGAATTCGGGCTGAAGACGGAAGATCTTGTGGCCGGCGTTCAGATGGGGCGGCCGGGGCTGACGCAGGGCTTCATCTTCGCCGAAAATGCGCGAACCCTGACATGGTGAACCGGGAGCGCAAAAAGAAACGGCCGGACCCTGAGGTCCGGCCGCGGTCCGAACGCGCGAGGCGCGGTTCGTGAAACGGATTAGGCCGCGATCCGGTACAGGATCACGTTCTCGGCCTTCTTCTTCTTGGCCTTCTTTGCCTTCTTGGCGGCGGTGAATTCGGTCGAGGTCAACTCGGCCTTCTTCTTCTTCGCCTTCTTTGCCTTCTTGGCGGCGGTGAATTCGGTCGAGGTCAACTCGGCCTTCTTCTTCTTCGCCTTCTTGGCTTTCTTGGCGGCGGAGAATTCGGTCGAGGTCAGCTCGGCCTTTTTCTTCTTCGCCTTCTTGGCCTTCTTCGCAGCCGAGATGTCGGTCGCGGTCAGTTCAGCCTTCTTCTTCTTGGCCTTCTTTGCCTTCTTGGCGGCGGTGAATTCGGTCGAGGTCAGCTCGGCCTTCTTCTTCTTCGCCTTCTTGGCCTTCTTCGCAGCCGAGATTTCGGTCGCGGTCAGTTCAGATTTCTTCTTCTTGGCTTTCTTGGCCTTCTTGGCGGCCGACAGGTCGTCGCTCTTCACGACGCCGGTCGTCGCAGGCGCTGCAACGGTCGGCAGGCTGGTCGCGCCGAGAAAGCCGAGTGCGGCAAGGATTGCGATCGATTTACGCATGTGTGTGTCCTCTTTGATCGGCAGATGGTGGACCAGAGCGCCTGGCCGCATTTGCGTCCCTTGCCCGTGTCCCGTGCCGCTGCAATTGGTCGCAGAACTGGACCGCGCCCGCAAATGAATTTTTCAAGAAACTGCAATTATATCAGTAACTTAATGGACGTTCAGACTGGCATTAATCGCCGTTCAGATGCCTGTCTGCACATTCATCAAGTGTGAACGCAGGTGCGATAGACTGGTGAGAATTCCGCGCAATGGATGCGGCGTCGCAGCATCGGATTTTCCATCCACGGATTCTCCCGACCGGTGATTCGCTACCGGCTGGCGGAATTTGACCCTGGGGGATGCGCGGGCTACCACACCGCCGACAGATCAAACGCCATGTCCTTCAATACCTTCGGCCATATGTTCCGTGTGACGACCTTCGGCGAAAGCCACGGGCTGGCGCTTGGCTGCGTGGTCGATGGCTGCCCGTCGCGCATTCCGCTGACGGCTGCGGACATCCAGGTGCATCTTGACCGTCGCAAACCGGGCCAGTCACGCTTCACGACGCAGCGGCGCGAACCCGACAGCGTTCGCATCCTGTCCGGCGTGTTCAGTGACGACACAACCGGCGGCGATGTGACGACCGGCACGCCGATTGCGCTCCTGATCGACAATGTCGACCAGCGCTCGAAGGATTATTCGGATATCAGGGACAAATATCGCCCCGGTCACGCCGACTACACCTATGACGTGAAATATGGCCTGCGCGATTATCGTGGCGGCGGGCGCTCGTCTGCGCGCGAGACAGCAGCGCGTGTCGCCGCCGGCGCCATCGCACGCAAGATCGTGCCAGGCGTCACGATCCGCGGTGCGCTGGTGCAGATCGGCCCGCACCAGATCGATCGCAATAACTGGGACTGGAACGAGGTTGATCGCAATCCCTTCTTCTGTCCCGATGCGAAGGCGGCTGAAAAATTTGCCGATTATCTCGATTCAGTCCGCAAGTCGGGCTCATCGATCGGCGCGGTGATCGAAGTAGTCGCCGAAGGCGTGCCGCCGGGGCTCGGCGCGCCGATCTACGGCAAGCTCGATGCAGAGCTTGCGTCCGCGCTCATGAGCATCAATGCTGTGAAGGGTGTGGAGATTGGCGACGGCTTTGCCGCCGCAACGCTTTCCGGCGAGGAGAATGCCGACGAAATGCGGATGGGCAATGACGGCAAGCCGCGGTTCCTCAGCAATCATGCCGGCGGCATCCTGGGCGGCATCTCGACCGGACAGCCGCTGGTCGCGCGCTTCGCGGTGAAGCCGACCTCCTCGATCCTCAATCCACGGCAGACCATTGACCGTTTCGGCCGGGAGACCGATATCGTCACCACGGGCCGTCATGACCCCTGCGTTGGCATCCGGGCCGTTCCCATCGGCGAAGCCATGATGGCATGCGTCATCGCCGACCATTATCTGCGTCATCGGGCGCAGGCGGGTGAGGGGGCTGTTTGGCCCTTCGCGCCGCAGAAGACATAGGCAGTACAGAGTGACCAATATCCATCAACGTGTTCAGGCTGCGGTCGCAGCGTTCGCTCGTGGCGAGATCATCGTCGTCACCGATGACGACGATCGTGAGAACGAGGGCGATCTCTTCGTCGCCGCCTCGCTCTGCACGCCGGAAAAGATGGGTTTCATCATTCGCCACACCTCCGGAATCGTCTGCGCGCCGCTCGACGCGGACCTCGCCAAGAAGCTGCATCTCGACCCGATGGTGTCGCAGAACGATGCGCCGCTGGGCACCGCCTTCACGGTCTCCATCGACGTGCGGCACGGGCTGACCACCGGCATTTCCGCCGATGAACGCACCAACACGGTGCGGGCTCTCGCCAACGGCAATAGCGGGGCGTCGGATTTTGTGCGTCCGGGCCATGTGTTCCCGCTCGTCGCGAAAGACGGCGGTGTGCTGATGCGGTCCGGTCATACAGAAGCCTGCATCGATCTGTGCAAGCTTGCCGACTTGCCGCCGGTCGGCGTGCTGTCGGAACTGATGAACGACGACGGAACGGTGATGCGCGGCGGGCAGGTTGCCGAGTTCGCCACGCGGCACAATCTGCATCAGCTCTCGATTGCCGATCTGATTGCCTACCGGCAGGCGCGCGACAAGCTGGTCGAGCGCGTGGGCGAGTTTCCCGTTTCCTCGCAGGTCGGTGCGCTCAAGGGCTATGCCTATGTCACGCCGTTCGACCCGCAGCATCACATGGCCTTCGTCTATGGCCGCATCGACGATGGCAAGGACGTGCTGGTGCGGCTGCATCGCGCCGATATCATCGGCGATGTTTTCGGCGGTGCGAAAACGGTCAACGCCGCATTGAACCGCTTCAAGGCCGAAGGGCGGGGTGTGATCGTCTATCTGCGTGACGGCACCGCCGGCGTGCCGATTACCGCTATCCCGAAGGACGGCGATACAGGCTCCGACGCCGCCCGCATCCGGCAATGGCGCGAGATCGGGCTCGGCGCCCAGATTTTGAAGGATCTCGGCATTTCCTCGATCCGCCTGCTGACCTCCAAGAAGATGACCTATGTCGGTCTGGGCGGGTTTGGTATCGAAATCACCTCGACCGAGGCGATCGAGTCCTAAACCGGGCTTCCTCTCCGGTCATCGACATGGCAGCATTGCCGATGAGTCCCGCAGATGGAGGCGGCGATGATCCGGCATGCTTCGCCCGTGGCAGTCGTGTTGGGTGTATGCGCGATAGCGTTGGTCGCGTGGGGCAGCATGGCTGCGCCGGTGCCGCGCGGAGCCGATCCTGGCAAGGCCCAGGTCGATGTCGAGCTCGTGCTGGCGGTCGACATCTCCTATTCCATGGACCCGGACGAACTGGCGCTGCAGCGGGACGGCTATGCCAAGGCCCTGACCTCGCGCGAATTCATGCAGGCGCTGCGGCAGGGTATCAACGGCAAGGTCGCCATCACTTATTTCGAATGGGCCGGCGCCAACGAGCAGAAGATTGTCGTGCCGTGGCGTCTGGTCGACGGGCCTGAAACCGCGGATTCGGTCGCAGCCGAAATCCTGCAGGCGCCGCTCCGGCGTGCGGCGCGCACGTCGATCTCGGGTGCATTGCTGTTCGGCGCCGCCCTGTTCGAGATGAGCGGCTTTCGAGGCATTCGCCGCGTGATCGATGTGTCCGGCGACGGCGCCAACAATCATGGACAACTGGTGACCGTGGCGCGCGACGAGGTGGTGTCGAAAGGCATCACGATCAACGGCCTGCCGATCCTGCTCAAGCGGCCGAGCTTCACGACGATGGATATCGAGTTGCTGGATGAATATTACGAGGATTGCGTGATCGGCGGCCCCGGCGCCTTCATGGTCACCGTGCGCGACCGCGACAAATTCGTCGAGGCGATCCGCACCAAGCTGGTGCTGGAGATTGCCGGCCGCCAGCCGGAGGCGCGGGTCATCCCTGCCGCGGCGAAGGAGCCGCGCGTGTCCTGCACAATCGGCGAGCGCATCTGGCAGGAGCGCTGGGGGAATTAACCCGGTTCAACGCGCAAAGCGCGCGACAATCTCGACGTGCGCCGTGTATTTGAATTGATCGACCGGCGTCACCGCGTCGAGCCGGTAGCCACCATCGATGAGCAATTTTGCGTCGCGCGCGAAGGTCGCGGCATTGCACGACACCGCAATCACAAGCGGCACCTTGCTCCTGGCAAGCTCCTGCGCTTGTTTCTCGGCGCCCTGACGTGGCGGATCGAAGATCGCGGCATCGAATGTCTTGAGTTCCTGCGGCACAAGCGGTCTGCGGAAGAGGTCGCGTGTGATGGCATCGACGGGCTTCAGTCCTGCAGCCGTTTTGGTTGCGTTCTTGAGTGCGTCGATTGCCCTTGAATCGCTGTCACAGGCGGTGATACGCGCGCGTTCGGCAAGTCGAAGCGCAAAAGGCCCGACACCACAAAACAGGTCGGCAATCATCTTTGCCTTCCCGATGTATTCCCCGACAAGGCGGGCGAGTGTCTCTTCGCCAAGCGCCGTCGCCTGCAGGAACGACCCCGGCGGCAAAACAACCTGCGCGCGCCCCATCTCGATTGCCGGCGGTGCGATCTGTGTCACGAGTTCGCCGTGCCGGGTGATGCGCGCGACGCCACCGGCTGTGGCAACGCGAGCGAGGGCAGCCGTGATGCTGGCATCGAGCGGACCCGAGCCGCGTACATCGATATCGAGCCCGCCTCTGGTCGCCGTGATCTGGATGTCGAGCGGCTTGTCCTGGGGCCTCAGCGCTTCGGCGATCTTCCAGGCGGCGTTGATCGCTCCCTCCATGCCGGGTGCCAGAACGGGGCAGCGGTCGATCGGCACGATCGTATGCGCGCGCAAGGCCGAAAAGCCGACCTCGACAATATCCTTGGGATTGGTGCCACGCCGTGCATGGAAAACAGCGCGCCGCCGGCCCTCGCCATGCGCGTCGATGAGGTCGCCGACATCGGCGCGAATGCCAGCCTGCGCGAGTGCGGTGATGACGAGAGCGCGCTTCCACGTGCGATAGGGCGCATCCAGCCAGTGCTGGATGGCGCAGCCGCCGCAAACCCCGAAATGCGGGCAGAAGGGTTCGATGCGCTCGGGCGAGGGCGTTTCGATCCGTAGCAAGTGCCGCCGGTCCGGATGCCCCGGAACCGCTTCCGCGTCCACGACATCGCCGGGCAGCGTATAGGGGACAAAGACCGGCCCCGCCGTGCTGTCCGCCACGCCATCGCCGCGATGGCCGACCCGGTCGATCGCGAGCCTTTCGATCATGAAGCTCCGTTATTCCGCCGCTGACAAAGCCGGAAGATAGCCCCGTTTGGTCAGGGCATGAAATCGCCAGACGAGCAAGAGCGCATAGGCGGCGAGGCCGATCGAGAGCCCGATCCAGATGCCGACCGTGCCCATGCCGCCCGGAAAGCCGAGCCGGTAGGAACTGCCGAAGCCGATCACCCAGAAGCAGATGGCAGAAAACAGCAGCGGGATGCGGGTGTCGTTGAGGCCGCGCAGCGCTCCGGCACCGATAGTCTGCACGCCGTCGGCTACGAAGAATGTGGCGCCGACGACCAGCAATGTTGCGGCAAGCGAGGCTGTCGCGCCCGCGTCGGCTGTGCCGCCCAGAAACAGAAGCGGGATCTGATGGCGGGCAAGAATGACGACGACGGTCATTGCCGCCATGAACAATGTGCCGAGGCAGATCGCGGTGAAGCCGGCCCGTCGTGTTGCCTCTGCATCCCGGCGGCCGACCGCGTGCCCGACGCGCACGGTCGCAGCCATCGAGATGCCGAACGGCACCATGAACAGGATCGCCGCGGTGGTCAGCGCGATCTGATGCGCGGCGAGTGCCGTGGTGCTGATCCAGCCCATCATCAGGGCGGCGACCGCGAACAATCCGTATTCGAGCAGGAATGTCAGCGAAATCGGCGGTCCGATCGCGACAAGCTGCCAGAAGAGCGGCCAGTCGCTGCGCCAGAAATTGCCGAGCACGCGATATTTTCTGAACGGGTGCCGGGCATAGCACACCCAGATGCAGGCTGCGCACATGCCGATATTGATCGTTGTGGTCGCGATGCCCGCGCCCAGGAGATCAAGTTTCGGCAAACCAAACTCGCCATAAATCAGCGCATAGGCCAGCAGGGCATTGGCGGGAACTGCAACCAGTGTAATCCAGAGGGCAGGCTCGGGCCGGTTGACTGCGCCCATGAAGCCGCGCAGGGCGATGAACCACCAGCCGGGGATCAGGCTCCAGGCAAGGCCCTGAAGATAACGTGCCGCGAGCGCTGCAGACTCATCGTCCTGTCCCAGGACGATCAGAATGTCGTTGCCGTAGAGTTGCAGAAGGCTCAGCGGCACGCCGAGCGCAACCGCGGCCCAGAGCCCGACGCGCAGTGCCCGCCGCACCATGCGCGGATTGCGGCTGCCGAAAGCTTGCGCCGCGAGCGGGGCGACCGCCGAAACCAGCCCCATGCCGAGCACGAACGCGGCGAACAGGATCGTATGCGCCAGCGCCGAGGCCGCGACCACGCGCTCGCCCAGCCGGCCGAGCAGGGCAAGGTCGGTCGTCATCATCGCGATCTGGCCGAGCTGCGTGAACGCGATCGGAACCGCGAGCTTCACGGTTTCGCTCATGTCTTCACGCCAGGACAGGCGGGCCGCCGGCATAGAGGTATCGAGCATGGTCTGGGGTGCTGTCATGCGGCAGGCACCATAGTGCGCAACGTCGCGAAAGAAAGCGCACAATCGAGATGGCTGGATCACGGAAATCGATGGGGCGCGGCGAACCGTGACCGAAGTGTGACGGCAACGCGCATTGATCGCTGCGCGCATTCTGAGTATTCGGGGGCGGGCGAATCAGAACGTGCGAACGGGAGCGGCTGCCTTGCAGAGGGTTGTTGGTGCGATTTCGGCATTGTTTCTTTTGAGCATTTTTCCCGCGATGTCGGCGCCGAGTGCGGATGAAAGGACCTGGTCGCTGGGCGGCGACGAGCGCGATCCTTACCTGACCTTCGGCAATCCGGAGATGGGCGAGACGACCGTCATCCTGATCTGCAACAACCGCAGGAAGACCGCGGAACTGAGCGTCAGCGACGCCAGCAAGGGTGCAAGGGCGGGGCAGGCTGTGACGATCGAGATCGCGGCGGGCGTGAACAAGGCCTCATTTTCCGGCAAGACCGTGCGCTCGGCCGGCATCTATGGTTATGCGCGCAAGATCGATTTCCAGACGGTGGCGGCGATGTTCCGCGCGCCGGGAACGGTCACGGTGACGATGGGCCAGAACCGCTATCAGCTGCACGACAAGGGTCGCGCCAAGGCAGTCGGGGAACTGGTCGACATCTGCAGGGTGAAATAGATCAGGCGAGCCTGACGGTTTCCTCGGCAATATTCTTGCCGAGCGCCTCGAACACCTTGGCAGTGATGCCTTTGGCGTCGAGGCCGGCCTTCGCATACATCGCCGCCGGTGAATCGTGATCGATGAAGACGTCCGGCAGCACCACGGCGCGGAATTTCAGGCCGGAATCGAAGACGCCGTTCTCCGCGAGTGTCTGCATCACATACGAGCCGAAACCACCGATGGCGCCTTCCTCGATGGTGACCAGCACTTCGTGTTCGCGCGCGAGCCGCAGCACCAGATCGGTATCGAGCGGCTTGGCGAAACGGGCGTCGGCGACGGTGGTGGACAGTCCGAAACCGGCGAGCGCATCGGCGGCTTTCAGGCACTCGCCGAGACGCGTGCCGAAATTGAGCAGGGCGATCTTGCTGCCTTCGCGAAGCACACGGCCCTTGCCGATCTCGAGCGGAATGCCCTCGGCGGGCATTTCGACGCCAAGTCCTTCGCCGCGCGGATAGCGCAGCGCCGACGGACGGTCGTCGATCGCGGCTGCGGTCGCAACCATGTGCATGAGTTCCGCTTCGTCGGCTGCCGCCATCACGACAAAGCCGGGCAGGCAGCCGAGATAAGCGACATCGAATGATCCTGCATGCGTCGGACCGTCGGCGCCGACAAGGCCGGCGCGGTCGATGGCGAAGCGCACCGGCAGCGACTGGATCGCGACATCGTGCACGACCTGATCATAGGCGCGCTGAAGGAAGGTCGAATAGATCGCGGCGAAGGGCTTGTAGCCCTCGGCAGCGAGACCGGCGGCGAATGTCACGGCATGCTGTTCGGCAATGCCGACATCGAAGCAGCGTTTCGGGAATTCCTTCTCGAACAGGTCGAGCCCGGTGCCCGAGGGCATCGCGGCGGTCACGGCGACAATTTTGTCGTCCTTGCGCGCCTCCTTGATCAGCGCGTCGGCAAACACCTTGGTATAGACCGGCGCGTTCGACTTCGATTTGGCCTGTGCTCCCGTTGCGACGTCGAACTTGACCACGCCGTGATATTTGTCGGCCGAGATTTCAGCGGGGCCGTAGCCCTTGCCCTTCTGCGTCACGACATGGACGAGAATCGGGCCGCTCTGTGCGTCGCGCACATTCTTCAGAACCGGCAACAGGTGATCGAAATTGTGCCCGTCGATCGGGCCGACATAGTAGAAGCCGAGTTCCTCGAACAGCGTGCCGCCGGTCATCATGCCGCGCGCATATTCCTCCGCGCGCATCGCACGTTCCTCGAAGAATTTCGGCAGCCGGTGCGCGAGCTGCTTTCCGATCTCGCGCAGGTTGCGGTAGGTGCGGCCGGACAGAAGCCGCGCCAGATAGGCCGACATCGCGCCCACGGGCGGGGCGATCGACATGTCGTTATCGTTGAGAATGACAATAAGCCTGGAATTCATCGCGCCGGCATTGTTCATGGCTTCGTAGGCCATGCCGGCCGACATCGCGCCGTCGCCGATCACGGCGATCACATTATTGGACTGGCCGCCAAGATCGCGCGCCACCGCCATGCCGAGGCCGGCCGAAATCGACGTTGACGAGTGCGCCGCACCAAAAGGGTCGTATTCGCTTTCATTGCGCTTGGTGAAGCCGGACAGCCCGCCGCCCTGGCGCAGGGTGCGGATGCGGTCGCGCCGGCCGGTGAGGATCTTGTGCGGATAGGCCTGGTGGCCGACATCCCAGATCAGCCGGTCGCGTGGGGTATCGAAGACATAATGAAGGGCGGTGGTCAGTTCGACCACCCCCAGGCCGGCGCCCAGATGCCCGCCCGTCACGGCCACGGCATCGATGGTTTCCTGGCGCAGCTCGGCGGCGACCTGGGACAGGGCGCTTTCGGGCAGGCGCCGCAGGTCCTCCGGCACATGAATCTGGTCGAGAAGGGGGGTTTTGGTCACCGGACTGGACAATCAGGTCTCCGCTGGGCTGGCACGGCGGGCCCATCGCCTGCCTGTCCGAGCCTTACACCAGACATAATGTAGGGCGCAATTTGGGTGACCGGAAGTTCGGAGGTCAGTCCGGGCCGCCCAAACCGGCGATAGGGGTGCGAACACCCATGCTTTATGCGTGTTAGGGTGGTGCGGGCGATCGGTCGCATGGCGCGGGTTCCCTGCGCACGGCAAGACCGGCGGCCGGACGAGGGTTCCTGGGCGGAAAAAATGATGAGTCGCGTTGTTCTGGCTTTGCGGACCTTCCTTGCCCTGTCGTTGCCCTATTTCCGCTCCGAGGATCGCTGGGCGGCTCGTGCGCTGCTCGCGGCCGTTGTCGCCGCCGAACTTGGCCTCGTCTATGTCGCGGTGCAGGTCGCCAACTGGAATGCGCGCTTCTTCAATGCGCTGGAAGCGCGCGACTGGAACGCCTTCTCCGCCGAACTCCTGGTTTTCTGCCTGATCGTGCTGGGCGCGGTCGTCGCCGGCGCCAGCCAATATTATTTCGGCCAGACGCTTCAGATCCGCTGGCGGCGCTGGCTGACCGCGAATTATGTCGCGTCGTGGATGGCCGAGGGCCGGCATTATCGCGTGCGGTTCGTTGCCCCGAATGTCGACAATATCCATCTGCGCATCGCCAACGACGTCTATCTGTTTATCCAGCGCACGCATGAACTGGGCACCGGCCTGCTTGGCAGCGTCGTGGCGCTCTTTTCCTTCGCTTTCATTCTGTGGTGGGTGTCGGCAACCACGCCATTGCCGTTGTTCGGCAGGGATCTGTCCTTCCCCGGCTATCTGATCGTGGCGGCTTTGGCCTATGCGACGATCGGCACGCTGATCGCGCACTGGATCGGCTGGCGGCTGATCCCGCTGAACTTCAACCAGCAGCGCTATGAATCCGATTTCCGCTTCGCCATCGTGCGGTCCGCGGACCATTCCGAGCCTGTCGCGCTGATGCAGGGCGAGCCGGTCGAGCGGGAGGAACTGCACAAGCGTTTCGGCAATCTGGTGCGCAACTGGACCGCGCTTGTGGCGCGGCAGACGCGGCTCGTCGGATTTGTCGGCGGCTACGCGCAGGCTTCCACTGTGGTCCCGGTTCTCATTGTGAGCCCGGCCTATCTCATGGCCGCGATCCCGCTCGGCACGTTGATGCAGGCGGCGCTCGCCTTTCAGCGCGTCGAGGGCGCCTTCGCCTTCTGCATCAGCGCCTACAGCAAGCTGGCGGAATGGAAGGCGATCATGGATCGTCTGTCCCAGTTCGAGGATGCGATGGTCGCGGTCGACGCCTACCGGGCGAAGAGCGACGGCACCATCGCGGTTGTTCCGCGGCCGCAACGCGATCTCGATGTCACGGGCCTGAAAGCGTGGCTGCCGAACGGCCCGCTGATTGCCGATCTTCCGGCGCTGAAAGTTGCGCCCGGCGAGCGCGTGATGGTGACGGGGCCATCCGGCTCCGGAAAATCGAGCCTGTTCCGCGCGCTCATCGGGCTGTGGCCGACCGGCGGCGGCCATGTCGATCTGCCGGACAATGGCGACGTGCTGGTCATGCCGCAGCGGCCCTATTTTCCGCTCGGCGCCTTGCGGCAGGCGATCACCTATCCCTTGCTGGCGGAGCAGGTGCCCGACGCAACGCTGCGCGATGCGTTGTCGGCCACGGGCCTCGATCATCTGTCGCAGCGGCTGGACGAGGAGGCCGACTGGAGCGTGCTTCTGTCCGGTGGCGAGCAGCAACGGGTCGCCTTCGCGCGCGTGCTGCTGCGCAAGCCGGCGGTGCTGCTGTTTGACGAGCCCGTCTCGACGCTGGCCGATGCGTCGGGCCATGACCTTTACAAGATGCTGATCTCGCGTCTGCCCGACACCATCATCATGACCATTGACCGGCGCGAGGTCCTGCGCGATCTGCATTCCCGGGTGATCGAGATGCAGCGCGCCGACGCCCCCGCCGCCCGGAATTTGTCGGCCGTGCCGGCGTGAATGCAAAATGGAACAAGGCAACCGAGTTGAACCCGAGAGGAACGCCATGCTGCAGATGAATTACTGGACCGACAAATGGGATTTGCACGAGGATGTCTGTCCCTGCGACGTGCATTTCAACCAGTGGGTCGCCGACCAGGGCCTGAAGAACAAGACCATCTTCCACTTCGGCACCGGCACGCATCATGTGGTCGGCATCGAGCAGGCGCGCAACGGCCTCGGCAATTCGGTGATCTCGATCACCGCTTCAATTGAAGAGTACGAGGCTTACATCAAGCTGGTGACCACGGATTCCGCCGTCGCCAAGAAGTACCTTGCCTATTTCGGCGACATCTATCTCACCAATCCGAAGTTGCTTCCGGATTTCGACATCGTGACGATGGTGCATCTGTGCGAGTTCTTCTTCCCGAACACTGCATCGCCCGAATACGGCGGGATGACCGACCGTCAGGTGCTCGACCTGTTCACCGACAAGACCAAGTCTGGCGGCTATCTCGTGTTCTACAAGAACTCGATGGGCAAGGAGCGTACGGCTGAGATTCTGCCGGTCTGGGAAAAGGAAAAGCCGGTCGAGCGTGTCGCCGATTTCAAGACGCTGATTGTTTACAGGAAGAAGTAAGTCCTTCGCGGTGGGGCCTCTATCCGCCCTCATCCTGAGGAGGCTGCGAAGCAGCCGTCTCGAAGGAAGAGGGCGGCCCATCCTTCGAGACGCGCCCTGCGGGCGCTCCTCAGGATGAGGCCGAAGCCGAAGCTACTTCACATCCAGCGGCGCGGTGCCCTTCGGCTTGCCGGCGGCGTCGGTGGTGATCTTCTCCACGCGCGCTTCCGCCGCCTTCAGCAATTCCTCGCAGCGCTGCTTCAGCGCCTCGCCGCGCTCATAGATCGCGACCGATTCCTCCAGCGGCACCTTGCCTTCCTCGAGCCGCTTGATGATCGTCTCAAGCTCCTCGATGGCGCGCTCGAAGGGCATCTTTTTGATATCGGCGTGGTCGGCCATGTCGGTTCCGTTCTGATTCTGAAGGGGAGTTTAGCGCGGCAGGCTCAGCCGCGCATCAGCGCGGTGACATGGGCGGCGGCGGAGCGGGAGAGGCCCTCGAGATCATAGCCGCCTTCCAGCACCGAGATGACGCGCCCGCCCGCGCGCTTGTCGGCGACCTCCATGATCTTGCGTGTGGCCCAGGCAAAGTCCTCTTCCTCGAAATTCAGGTTCGCCAGCGGGTCGCGGGTATGGGCGTCGAAGCCCGCGGAAATGACGATGAGGTCGGGGCCGAAGGCCGCGAGCCGCGGCAGGATCACGCTCTCCATCGCTTCGCGGAATTCCGCGCCGCCGTCGCCGGCATTGAGCGGCGCGTTGACGATGTTGTCGTGGTCGCCGCGCTCGGACTTCGCGCCGGTGCCGGGATAAAGCGGCATCTGGTGCGTGGAGCAATACATCACGCTCGGGTCGCTCCAGAAAATCTCCTGCGAGCCGTTGCCGTGATGCACGTCGAAATCGACGATCGCCGTGCGCGCGAGGCCGTGCTTGCGTTGCGCATGCCGCGCGGCGATAGCCGCCTGGTTGAAGATGCAGAAGCCCATCGGCCGCACCGTCTCGGCGTGGTGTCCGGGCGGGCGCATGGCGACGAACGCGTTCTGCGCCTTCTTCGCAACCACTTCGTCGACCGCCATGACCGCGCCGCCGACGGCGCGCAGCGTCGCCTCGAACGAGCCGGGCGACATGACGGTGTCGCCGTCGAGCGCGATCATGCCCTCGCGCGGCGCCACTTCGCGGATCTGCTCGACAAAATCCATGGGATGGCACAACGCCACGAGATCGAGCGAGGCCAGCGGCGCCTGTTCGCGCGCCAGCGCGGAGAATTTCTCGTCCTCCAGCACACGTTCGATGGCGCGCAGCCGGTCGGGCCGCTCCGGGTGTCCGGGCGGGGTCATGTGATCGAGGCCGGCCGGGTGGGTTATCAGAAGAGTGGACATGAAACCGCCAGGTCAGGCGCAGGAGAGGGGAGCCCCGCGCAATGTCATTACCTAACCCTTCGGCTGCGCCGCCGGAAGCTCCCAGCCGTCCTTTTTTGTGTGCACCGTCACGCCGGGCGGCGGGGGCGGCGCATCCGGCACGAAAAAGTCCGGCGCCAGCGGCTGGCCGGGATCGACGCGGTATTTGTCAAAATCGGTGACGCCCTCGGCGGCGAGAAAACTGTCGTCGATCAGGAAATGGCCGGTGAAACTTTTCGACGGCTTGTTGAACACGGCATAGGCGGCGTCGGCGAGAATGTCCGGCGTGCGCGACATGCGCATCACGGCGTCGCCGCCCAGAAGGTTCTTGATCGCGCTGGTGGCAATCGTGGTGCGCGGCCACAGCGCATTCACCGCGATGCCTTGCGGACGCAGTTCGCCGGCAAGGCCCAGCACGACGAGGCTCATGCCGAATTTCGCCATCGAATAGGCGGTGTGCGGGGCGAACCATTTCTCCTGCATGTCGAGCGGCGGGGAGAGCATGAGGATGTGCGGGTTCTCGGCTTTCGCGAGATGCGGGATCGCGTATTTCGACACCATGAAGGTGCCGCGCGCATTCACCTGCTGCATGCGGTCGTAGCGGCGCATCTCCGTCTGCTCCACGGAGGTGAGCTGGATCGCGCTGGCATTGTTCACCACGATGTCGATGCCGCCGAAATGCGCGGCCGTCTTCGCGATGGCGCTTTTGACGTCCTCCTCCTCGCGAACGTCGACCACCAGCGGCAGCGCGCGCCCGCCGGCCTGCTCGATCTCCTGCGCGGCGGTGTGGATGGTGCCGGGGAGCTTCGGATGCGGCGTCTCGGTTTTCGCGGCGATGG
>JAESGM010000527.1_pt1 | contig 26128 bp, 27 predicted proteins | sample 9269721 | NCBI WGS metagenome assembly JAESGM01 (sample SAMN15720920, study PRJNA650825) | algae metagenome | isolation source: Komarekiella atlantica HA4396-MV6 and co-occurring heterotrophs from... | place: USA: Theobald House, Kauai, HI | collected 2009-07-29 | reverse complement strand
CGCTTTGCACGCCGTCGGCGCCGATATCGAGCGGCTCGCCTTCAACCGCTGCATTGCGCATGTCTACACGCTGACCAATGCCATCGGCAAAGCGCTCGATGCGGCGGCCGAATCGGCCGAGGTTCCGGCCGACATGGCCTTCGCGCTGCATGAATCCGCCATGATCGCCACACAGCTTGTCGCGCCGATGATGCCGCATCTGGCCGAGGAATGCTGGCAGGCGCTGAAGCTTCCGGGCCTCGTCGGCGAAGCCGAATGGCCGCAGACCGAAACGGATTTGTTACAGGATGACAGCAAGATCCTGCCGGTACAGGTCAACGGCAAGAAGCGGGCAGAGGTGACGGTGCCTGCCGATGCCGATACGGTGGCGGTCGAGGCGATCGTGCGCGCCTCCGAGGCTGTCGCCAAGGCTCTCGAGAACCGGCCGATCCGCAAGGTGATCGTGGTGCCGGGGAGGATCGTGAATGTCGTCGTCTGAGACCGTGACGCGCCGCCATCCACTGGCGTTTGCAGCCGCGCTCGGCCTTGCCGCGCTCGTCGGCGGCTGTTTCCAGCCACTCTATGGCGAAGGCACGGTCAGCAAGGTCGGCGGCAATGTCCGCAATGCCATGCTCGGCATCGATGTGCCGGAGATCAAGGGCCTGGTCGGCCACTATCTGCGCAACGAGCTCGTCTTCGAGTTCGACGGTGGCGGCGAGGCCGACAGGCAGAAGACCCTGAAGTTGACCGCGACCACCAGGGAATCGCTCGAGGTGATCACGGTCGACTATGCGAATGGCCGCGCCGATTCGGCCGTCCTCGTCGCCACCGCCGATTGGCAGCTCACCCGCGTCGGCTCGAACGAGGTCGTCGCCTCCGGCCAGAGTGTCGTCCGCGCGCCGTATGAACGTGCGCAGCAACGCTTCGCTTCGCTGCGCGCCGCGCGCGATGCACAGCTGCGCGCCGCCAAGAACCTGGCTCAGCTGATCAAGGCCCGCGTCGCCGCTTCACTCGTCGCCGGCTGAGGCCGTCGCGATGGCGATGATCAAGGCGCATGAGGCGGATCGCGCGCTCGCGCGACCCGATCCCGCCTGGCGCCTCTTTCTGTTCTACGGCCCCGATGCCGGGTTGATCTCCGAGCGGGCCGCTGCGCTGGCCCGCAGCAGCGTCGACGACCCTCAGGACGCCTTCCAGCTGATCCGGATGGACGGTGACGAGATCGCGTCCGATCCGCTGAAGCTGGTCGACGAGGCCAACACGATCGGCCTGTTCGGCGGCCGCCGGGCCATTCGCGTCTCGCCGACCTCGCGCCCGCTGGTGGCTGCGATCGAGCCGCTGCTAACTACGCCGTCCCAGGACGCCATCGTCATCGTCGAGGCCGGCGATCTGCAGAAATCGAACCCGTTGCGGACAGCCTGCGAACGTGCCCGGTCGGCACTCGCCGTGCCCTGCTATGGCGACGCCGCCCGCGATCTCGGCACCATCGTCGACGAGATGGCGCGGGCGGCCGGCAAGAACATCGACCGCGCCACGCGCGACCTTTTGACCAGCCTGCTTGGCGGCGACCGCCAGACCTCGCGGCAGGAGATCGACAAGCTGATCCTCTATGCCGGCAGCGACACAGCTTTGACGGCAGCCCATGTCGAGGCCGTCGTCGGCGATACCGCCCAGCGCGAGCAGGCCGGCGTGGTCGACGCCGTCTTTGCTGGCCGCCTGCCGAGCCTCGATCTCGCCCTCGCCAAGCTGGCAGGCGAAGGGCTCGACCAGGGAGTGCTGCTCGGCGCAGTCCTGCGCCATACGCTCGCTTTGCTGAAGGCCAAGCTCGCCATTGAAGGCGGCAAGCCCGCCCGAGAGGCCGTCGGCGCCATGCGCCTGCCTTATCCGCGCATCGCCGCGGCCGAAGCCGCACTCAACGCCTGGCCGACTGCAAAACTGCGCGACGCTGTGACGATCCTGGGAACGGCGATGCTGGCCGTGCGCCGGGACGGCGACATGGCCAAGCTGATCGCCGCTCGCGCGCTCTGGACGCTCAGCCGGATGGGCGGCAGGGGTCGTTGATCAGGCCTTCAGCCGCCGGCAGAGCGCATCGAGCTGGTCCAGCGTCTTGTAGCTGATCCTCATCTCGCCGCCGCCGCTGGCGCGGTGCTGGATCGACACGCCAAGGCCGAGCGCTTCTTCCAGCGCCTTTTCGACCGCACGCGTATCCGGGTCCTTCTCCGGCTTCGGCGCCGCGGCCCTCACCGGCTTGTTCTCGCTGCGAGCCTCGTCTTGGCCGAGCCGCTCGATATCGCGGACCGTAAGCCCCTGCTCGACAATGCGTTTGGCAACCTGTTCCGGGTCCGAAACAGCAAGCAGCGCGCGGGCATGGCCGGCCGAGACCGCGCCCTCGCCGACCATGCGCTTGACCGGTTCCGGCAGCTTGCTCAGGCGCAGCGTGTTCGCGACATGCGACCGGCTCTTGCCGATCACCTTGGCGAGGTCGTTCTGCGTATAGTCGAACTCGGCGATCAGGCGTTCATAGCCGGCCGCCTCTTCCATCGCGTTGAGGTCAGCCCGCTGGACGTTCTCGACGATGGCGATCTCGAGCGCCTCGCGGTCATTGGCCTCGACCAGGATGACCGGCACGTCATGCAGTTCGGCGCGCTGCGCCGCCCGCCAACGCCGTTCGCCGGCGATGATCTCATAGGCGTCGATCATGCCCGGGATCGAGCGCACGATGATCGGCTGCAGGATGCCGCGCTCGCGCACCGAGGCGGCGAGATCCTCGAGCTCGGCTTCCGCGAACGCTTTGCGCGGGTTGCGCGCATTCGGGCGCAGGAACTCGACTGGAACCTTGCGCTGTCCACGCGCCCGCTCGATCGCGCCGATCTCCTCACCGACATCGCCGATCAGCGCAGCCAGACCCCGGCCAAGACGCGAGCGCCCCTGTTCCTCGACCATTGCCATTCCTCTTGAACCTTTTTGTACCGATCAGGCGGCGCGCAGCGTGCGCTCGCGCTTGATCACCTCCGAGGCCAGCTTCAGATAGGCCTGCGACCCGGCGCAGCGCAGATCGTAGAGCAACGCCGGCTTGCCATAGGACGGCGCCTCCGAGATCCGCACATTGCGCGGAATCACAGTCTCGTAGACCTTGTCGCCGAGAAAATGGCGGACATCGGCCATGACCTGGCCGGAGAGGTTGTTGCGCGGATCGTACATGGTCAGGACCACGCCCTGGATGATCAGGCGAGGATTGAGGCCAGCACGGACCTGCTCGACGGTCTTGAGCAGCTGGCTCAGGCCTTCCAGCGCGAAGAACTCGCATTGCAGCGGCACCAGCACCGCATCAGCCGCCGTCATCGCGTTGATGGTGATCAGGCTGAGGGAAGGCGGGCAATCGATCAGGATATAGGTCAGATCGCTGCAACGCTGATCGTCGACCAGCTCGTCGATGGCTTTCTTCAGGCGGGCCGCCCGGTCCTTGGCGCTGGCGATCTCGAGCTCGACGCCGAGCAGGTCGAGCGTCGACGGCGCCAGGAACAAATTGGGAACGGCGGTTGCTTGCATCGCCATGCCGAGCCCGATATCGCCGCAGAGCACGTCATAGGTCGACGCCTTCCGGCTCTTGCGATCGACGCCCAAACCGGTGGAGGCGTTGCCTTGCGGATCGAGATCGATGATCAGCACCTTCTCGCCGATCGCGGCGAGGGCCGTCCCGAGATTGATCGCGGTCGTGGTCTTGCCGACCCCGCCCTTCTGATTGGCGAGCGCCAGCACACGCGGTCGCGCGGAGGGAAGCGTGATAGGACGAGAATCGGTCATCAATCGGCCCGTTTCTCGGCTCCGCTGATCACCAGGATGGCGGCCGCCGAATCCGTTACGGATGGAAACGTTGTGACCTGAATCTTCCAATATTTAGCAGCAGCGGTCAATTCCGCCTCTAGATGTTGTCCCTTGGGAAAGACCCCCGTTACCCCGGTTCTCAACAGCTCTTTGCACCAGTCGAGCAGGAGCGGCAGCGGCGCCAAAGCGCGGGCGGTCACCGCCTCGACCTTGCCGACAAAGCCGTCGACGACATCCTCGATCCGGGCATTGTGAACCGTCACCGGCGCGCCGGTCAGCCGCGCGGCATGGCGCAGGAAGGCGCATTTGCGGGCATTGCTCTCGACCAGATCTATATGGCCGCCCAGCTCGGCGAGCCGGATGCCGAGCACCAGACCCGGAAAGCCCCCACCGGAGCCGAGATCGAGCCAGCGCCGCGCCTGCGGCGCGCGGTCGAGCAATTGCAGGGAATCGGCGATATGCCGGGTCCAGACCTCGTCGAGTGTCGCGCCCGAGACCAGGTTCTTGGCCTGCTGCCAGCGCTTGAGCTCCGCCACCAGAATGGCGAGCCGCTCCTCTGTTTCACGTGAAACAGGCGTCAAGCGAAAAGCACGGAGGCGATCCGAGTTATCCGCCTTTTCAACAGAACTCACAGGGTCATGCCTCGGCGCTGGCCAGGCGCCCGGCCTGATGCCGGCGCGCATGCGCCGCCAGCAGGGTGAGGGCGGCGGGTGTCATTCCCTCGATGCGGCCGGCTTGCGCCAGATTGCTTGGCCAGGCCGCCCGCAACTTCAACCGCAATTCGTTCGACAAGCCGGAAATCCCATCGAGGTCGAGATCAACAGGGAGCGCCAAAGCCTGATCGCGCTGATAGGACTCGATCTCTGCCGCCTGCCGGTCGAGATAGACCGCATAGGTCGCATCTGCAGTGACGCGCTCTTGCACCGTCGCGGAGAAGTCGGCGAGATCGGGCCAGATCCGGAGCAGGGCGTCAAAATCGATGGCCGGATAAGACAGGATCTGGAAGGCCGACCGCCTGATCCCGTCGCGATTGAGCTCCAATCCCGCGGCTGCCGCTTGATTCGGCGACAGAGTTCGGTCGCGTAAGAGTTCGGTAAGCTTAACGATTTCTGACCGCCGCTGCTCGAAACGCTTCTGGCGGGACCTGCCGACCACACCCAGTGCGATACCGAGCGAAGTAAGCCGCTCATCGGCATTGTCGACCCGCAGCGACAGCCGGAATTCCGCGCGCGAGGTGAACATTCGATACGGTTCCGTAACGCCGCGCGTCACCAGATCGTCGACCATCACGCCAATATAAGATTGCGTCCGGTCGAGACTGACCGGCTCTCTGCTGCCGGCCCGACGTGCCGCGTTGAGACCGGCAAGCAACCCCTGCGCCGCCGCCTCCTCATAGCCGGTGGTGCCGTTGATCTGGCCGGCGAGGAACAGGCCGGTGATCGCCCGTGTCTCCAGCGTCGGCTTCAGCGCACGCGGATCGACATAATCGTATTCAATGGCATAGCCCGGCCGCAGCATCACCGCACGTTCGAGGCCCGGGATCGTCGTCAGCAGGCCGAGCTGGACATCTTCTGGCAGCGAGGTCGAAATCCCGTTCGGATAAACCGTGGGATCGTCGAGGCCCTCGGGTTCGAGGAAGATCTGGTGGCCGTCGCGATCGCCGAAGCGGCCGACCTTGTCCTCGATCGATGGACAATAGCGCGGCCCGCGGCCCTCGATCTGACCGGAAAACATCGGCGCCCGGTGCAGATTGGCGCGGATCAATTCATGGGTCGCCAAAGTCGTGCGCGTCACGCCGCAGCTGATCTGCGGCGTGGTGATCGCTTGGGTCATCGCCGAGAACGGCTCAGGCGGCTCGTCCCCGGGCTGCATCTCCAAACTGGCCCAGTCGATCGTGCGCCCGTCGAGCCGTGGCGGCGTCCCGGTCTTCAATCGCCCCAGCGGAAAGCCATGGCGTTCCAAGGTGGCCGAGAGCCCAAGCGACGGCGCTTCGCCAACGCGACCTGCCGGAATCTTCTTTTCGCCGATATGGATCAGGCCGCGCAGGAAGGTGCCGGTGGTCAGCACGACCGTTCCGCAAGCGAATCGACGACCATCGGCGAGCACGACACCGGCGACCTGGCCAGCAATAACATCGAGATCGAACGCCTCGCCTTCGATCAGGGTCAGACCGTCCTGGGCAGCGAGCGCGGCCTGCACCGCCTCGCGATAAAGCTTGCGGTCGGCTTGGGCACGGGGACCGCGCACCGCCGGACCCTTGCGCCGGTTGAGCATGCGGAACTGGATGCCGCCCTGGTCGGCGCAGCGGGCCATGATCCCGTCGAGCGCATCGATCTCGCGGACGAGATGGCCCTTGCCGAGCCCGCCGATCGCCGGATTGCAGGACATCGCGCCGACGGTGGCAATCTGCTGGGTGATGAGTGCCGTCCTGGCGCCGGCCCGCGCGGCTGCAGCCGCAGCTTCCGCCCCGGCATGGCCGCCGCCCACCACGACGACATCGTAGTGCCCGTTCGCCTGTGCATTCGACATGAACAATTCGCTAGCCAAGCACGGCCGCGAGGTCAACGAAAACCGGCTATTTGCCGATGCAGAAGCCGGAAAACAGGCTGTCGAGCACATCCTCGACATCGACCTTGCCAATCAGGCGCTCCAGCGCCCGGACTGCGAGGCGCAACTCCTCCGCGATCAGCTCGGCCTGTTCATGCGGCAGCAAAACAGCGCGTTCGATCGCAGCCGCCGCATCCGCCACCGCAACACGCTGGCGCTCGCGCGTGACCAGCGCCGGTTCGGCTTGGCCGAGCTTGCCGAGGCGGGACGCGATCAGCTCGATCAACTCCGGTAGTCCTGCCCCGGTCAGGGCGGACACACCCACTTCGCCAGAGTTGGCACTACCACCGAGGTCGAGTTTCGTCGCAACAGCGATTTCGGTAGTACCGATATCATCTCGTTCCGGCTCCGAATCGGGCGAGCGGAGCCGCAGCACCAGGTCGGCATGGGCGGCCCTCAGGCGGGCGCGCCGGACACCTTCCGCCTCGATTGCGTCGCCGCTCTCGCGCAAGCCCGCAGTATCGACCAGCACGACGGGAATGCCGCCCAGATCGAGCCTGACCTCGATGGCATCCCGCGTGGTACCGGCAATCGGCGAGACGATCGCGACATCGCGCCGGGCGAGCGCGTTGAGCAGGCTCGACTTGCCGGCATTGGGCGGCCCGGCGAGCACCACGACGAAGCCCTCGCGAACCCGTTCGCCGGCGGCGAAACTACCGAGTGCTACCCGCAAGCTACCGAGCACTCCTTTCGCCCCGGCCAGCGCTTCGACGATCAGCGGACCGCCGACATCGCCTTCGTCGGAGAAATCGATTTCGGCCTCGAGCAGCACCATCGCCTTGATCAGGGAGCTTCGCCATTCTTCAGCAGCCTGCCCAAGCGCGCCCTCCATCTGACGCAGGGCCTGTTTACGCTGCCATTCCGTTTCCGAATCGATCAGGTCGGCCAGGCCTTCGACCGCTGCCAGATCGAGTTTACCCGCCCCAAAGGCGCGGCGGGTGAACTCACCGGCTTCTGCGAGCCGCAGGCCGGGCAGGGCCGTCAGCACGGATAACAGTCGCGACAAGACGGCGCGCGAGCCATGGATATGGAACTCGGCAACATCCTCGCCGGTAAAGCTTGCAGGCGCCGGAAAGAACAGCACCAGGCCATGATCGATGATCGCGCCGGCCGGATCGCGCAGCGCCCGGTAGGCCGCGCGACGCGCTTCGGGCACTGATCCCGCAATCGTTTCGACAGCGAATCGGACGCGCTCGCCTGATAACCGGACCACCGCGACACCGGCGCGCCCGGCGCCTGAGGACAGCGCCACAATCGTCGGATAGGCTTTCATCGCTCATCACTGCCAGGGCTAGAGTTCGGCTCATGAACCGCCTGAAGCACGCTCCCAGCCCTTATCTGCTGCAGCGCCGGAACGATCCCGTCGACTGGCGGAAATGGAACTAGGAGACCTTCGCCGAGGCGCGCGTTCGCAGTCGTCCTGCCCTGCTCTCTATCGGCTACGCCGCCTGCCATTGGTGCCATGTCATGGCGCATGAGAGCTTCGAGAACCCCGCGATCACAGCGGTGATGAACGAGCTCTTCGTGAACATCAAGGTCGGTCGCGAGGGACGGCCCGTCATCGACCATGCCAACATGAGCGCGCTACGCGGCATCCTCGACCGTAGGGGCCGGATCAACCTCACCGCTAACACTTTTCATTTCGTTGCCGAATCCATGGCCGATGGCAACGTGCTCACTCAGCCCTATCGCACCGATCCGCTGATTGCGTCGGGCTCCCGCTCGATCACGCCGCCACGCCGGAAGCGGCCCTTGCCCTGCATGACACGACGGGCTCCTGCGGATGACTCGGGCTGACTCAGCGGCACTCCCTGTCATACCCAGGCCGACTCACGACGATGCCGTGCCAATGCCAATGGCCTGCATGCCGCCAACCTGCTGCGGATTGCAGCGCAGACCGAACTGCCCGAGGATCGCGAGCGAGCTGGCCATTTCCTATCGGCCATACTCACTGCGGCAGCGCATGCCCCGATGGCTCACGGCTCGATCCTCAACGCCTACGACGTCGTCCGCAACGGCGTGGAAGTCATACTCGCTGGTCTGACTCGAGAATCCTTCAGGCAGACCGCCCTGCCACTCCTGCATCTGACGATGATGCGGGTCGATTGTCCCGATCCCGACAGATGGCCGCCGGGGAAACCCGCTCATGCGTAAGCGAAGCACGCAGGAACCGGCGCTGCCTTCGTCTATCTGCATGGCCGTTGCCTTCCGCCCGTCACGGAGCCGAATCGATTGGCGGAGGCGCTCGCCAGCGCACGCTGAGCCTCAGACTGAACAGGGCCCAAAGAAAAAAGGCCCCGGCGCGATGCCGAGGCCCTTTTATTTCGCTGAGGCGACGAGCGCCGATCAGGTGTTCATCGAGTCGAAGAATTCGGAGTTCTGCTTGGTCTGGCGCAGCTTGTCCAAGAGGAACTCGATCGCGTCCTGTGGGCCCATCGGGTTGAGGATGCGGCGCAGCACATAGGTCTTCTGCAGATCGGAGCGCGGCGTGATGAGCTCTTCCTTGCGGGTGCCCGACTTGATGATGTCGATCGCCGGGAAGATGCGCTTGTCGGCCACCTTGCGGTCGAGGATGATTTCCGAATTGCCGGTGCCCTTGAACTCCTCGAAGATCACCTCGTCCATGCGGCTGCCGGTGTCGATCAGGGCGGTCGCGACGATGGTCAGCGAGCCGCCTTCCTCGATGTTGCGGGCCGCGCCGAAGAAGCGCTTCGGCCGTTGCAAGGCGTTGGCATCGACACCGCCGGTCAGCACCTTGCCGGAGGACGGCACTACGGTGTTGTAGGCACGGCCGAGACGAGTGATCGAATCGAGCAGGATGACGACATCGCGGCCATGCTCGACCAGGCGCTTGGCCTTGTCGATCACCATCTCCGCGACCTGGACGTGGCGGGTCGCCGGCTCGTCGAAGGTCGAGGATACCACCTCGCCCTTCACCGAGCGCTGCATATCCGTAACTTCTTCCGGCCGCTCGTCGATCAGCAGCACGATCAGATAGCACTCGGGATGATTGGTCGTGATCGACTGCGCGATGTTCTGCAGCAGCACGGTCTTGCCGGTACGCGGTGGCGCGACGATCAGGGCGCGCTGGCCCTTGCCGATCGGCGCGACGATGTCGATGACACGCGGCGAGAAGTCCTTCTTGGTCGGATCCTGCACCTCGAGCCTGAGCCGCTCGTCGGGATAGAGCGGTGTCAGGTTGTCGAAGTGGATCTTGTGCTTGATCTTCTCCGGATCCTCGAAGTTGATCGTGTTGACCTTGAGCAGGGCGAAATAGCGCTCGCCATCCTTCGGGCCTCGGATCGGGCCTTCGACCGTGTCGCCGGTGCGCAGGCCGAATTTCCGAATCTGCGAGGGCGAGACATAGATGTCGTCAGGACCCGGCAGATAGTTCGAGTCGGAAGAGCGCAGGAAGCCGAAGCCGTCCTGCAGAACCTCGACGACCCCTTCACCGAGGATCTCGGTTTCCTGGGAAGCGAGCTGCTTCAGGATCGCGAACATGAGCTCCTGCTTGCGCATCGTGCTCGCGTTTTCGACCTCCATCCCTTCGGCGAAGGTCAGCAGCTCGGTCGGCGATTTCGCCTTGAGTTCGTGGAGTTTGATTTCCCGCATGGGGTACCCGGAGTAACAGGCCCGCGGTCAGGCAGGCCGGACGACAGTTGGGGGATCGACGGGACGAAAGGCCTGAAAGCCCACTTGTCAGGATGTCGTGTCGGCCGAGAAAGCAGCCGCGGCACGAGCCGTCGACGATAGGAAGGACGCGTACGAAAGCGCAGAGGCTTGATAACCGCTTTCCTTGCGTCGCTCAAGCGGGAAACCGCAATCGCTCAGAAAGGCTTGACGATCACCAGGATGACAATGCCTGCCATCAGCAGCGCCGGCACCTCGTTCAGGATGCGATAGAATCGCGCCGGCTTGTCATTGCGGTCTTCAGCGAAGGCTCTGACCCTACCGACCAGATAGCCATGGATGCCCGACAGGACAAGGACCAGCGCGATCTTGCCGTGCAGCCAGCCGCCCTTGAAGCCGAAGGCGCTCCAGGCGAGGTAAAGCCCGAGCACCCAGGTGATGATCATCGAGGGATTGATGATCCCCTTGAGCAGCCGGCGCTCCATGATCTTGAAGGTCTCGGACTGGATCGAGCCGGTCTGTGCCTCGGCATGGTAGACCATCAGCCGCGGCAGATAGAGCATCCCCGCCATCCAGGCGATCACCGCCATGACGTGGAAAGCCTTGATCCATTCATAGGCCATCGGATCGATCCTTTAGGCGCGCACCAGCTCGACCAGCCGCTCGACATGAGCGATCGGCGTGTCCGGCAGGATGCCATGCCCGAGATTGAAGACGAACGCGCTATCGCCGAATGCCGCACGGATCGCCTCGATCTCGCGGTCGAGCTCGGGACCGCCCGAGCGCAGCAATTGCGGATCGAGATGCCCCTGGACCGGAACGAGCGGCTGGATCGCCTCGCGTACGAAACCACGGTCGATCTCGGTCTCGAGCCCGACAGCATCGACACCGGTCTCGCGAACATATTCCGGAATGCCGGCGCCGGCTCCCCGCGGGAAGCCGATGATCTTCGCCTGCGGATGGCGCGCCCGAACCAGCGCGACGATCCGCCTGGTCGGCTCGATGCACCAGCGCCTGAAATCCTCCGGTCCGAGCGAACCCGCCCAGCTGTCAAAGATCTGGACGGCATCGACGCCGGCATCGATCTGCGCGTTGAGATAAGCGGCCGAGCTGACGACAAGCCGATCGATCAGCCTGGCGAAGAGGGCCGGGTAACGCTGGAACAGATCCTTGGCCGGCCCTTGATCCGACGTGCCTCGCCCGGCGACCATATAGGTCGCCACGGTCCAGGGCGCCCCGCAGAAGCCGATCAGTGCCGTACCCTGGGGTAGGGCCGCCTTCACCCGCCGGACCGTCTCATAAACCGGCGCCAGCACGTCGGGATCGATCTCGTCGCGGATCTCGCCGAACCGGACCTCGTCGGCGACCGGCTCCAACCTTGGCCCTTCGCCTTGCGCGAACCAGAGCTTCTGGCCGAGCGCATGCGGGATCACCAGGATATCCGAGAACAGGATCGCGGCATCGAAGCCGAAGCGCCTGATCGGCTGCAAGGTCACCTCGGCTGCCCATTCCGGATTGTAGCAGAGGTCGAGGAACCCACCTGCCTTGGCGCGAAGCTCACGATACTCTGGCAGATAGCGGCCAGCCTGTCGCATCAGCCAGAGCGGTGGCTTCGGAAGGGTCTCGCCGGAGAGAGCACGGAGGTAAAGGCTTTGGGTCATGAGGTGCACCGGGCCTTGAGCCCATCGTCCTAAAAGATTCTTTTCTAAGAGAGTCTTCTGTTTTGACTCTTGGATGGGGGCACATAGCCCGCCCCAAAATTGTCCACAACTGGTCCACAGGCGACGCGTTGCCGCGCCGGTCGACATCCAGTGCGTCGGCCAGCCCTTAATCCTTTCTTAACGAATTGGATTTCGCTCCGGAGGCGGGCTCGGCGCTACCTCCAAAAATGATTCACGTGAAACATCTCGATTCCGCCCACAGGCTGATGCCTGTTGAGCGGCAAGCCGGGTTTTCCCGACCTGGGACGACAGCCTTCTGGAAGAGCCCGGTTATCCCCAGTTGTCCCAGTCGTCGAACCGGCCACCCGGCCGTGTCCAGCCAGCTCGAAAAGGGATTCCCACACTGACGGAACCGCTCTAGAGCTGAATCGCAGAAGAGGCCGGCGGGGGCGACGGAAGCCGTGGCGCGCAATTATTTTCACCTGCATCTGGTCTCCGACGCGACCGGCGAGACCTTGATCGCGGTCAGCCGCGCCGCTGCGGCGCAGTACGAGGCCGTCTCCGCGATCGAACATGTCTACCCGCTCGTCCGCTCCGAGAACCAGCTCTCGCGCGTGCTCGCCGAGATCGAGACCTCACCCGGCGTCGTGCTTTATACCCTGGTCGAACCGGAATGGGCCGAACGGCTGGAAGCGTTCTGCCGCGATATCGGCTGCCCCTGCCTCTCGGTGCTGCAGCCGGTTCTGTCGCTGTTTCAATCCTATCTCGGTCAGGCTTCGGCACCGCGACCGGGCGCTCAGCACATGCTCAACGCCGAGTACTTTCGCCGCATCGATGCGATGAACTACACGCTGATGCATGATGACGGTCAGCTCGGCGGCGATCTTGAAAGCGCGGATGTCATTCTCGTTGGCATCAGCCGGACCTCGAAGACGCCGACCAGCATCTATCTGGCCAATCGCGGCATCAAGACCGCCAACATCCCGCTGGTGCCGAACGTACCGTTGCCGGTCGAGCTCGATGGCCTGAAGAGGCCCCTGGTCGTCGGTCTCGTCGCCAGCGCCGAGCGCATCATCCAGATCCGCCAGAACCGGCTGCTGTCGCTGAAGGCGGATGACGAGACGCCCTATGTCGATCCCGATGCGGTCGCCGATGAGATCACCCAGTCGCGCCGGCTCTGCGCCCGTAAGGGCTGGCCGGTCATCGACGTCACCCGCCGCTCGATCGAGGAGACGGCCGCCGGCATCCTCGACCTGCTGCGCGACCACCGCATGAAGTTCATCGCGACGTGACCGGCAAGACGACATTCTGGCTAGGGAAAGCGCCGCTCGTCCTCGCCTCCGGCAGCGCGACGCGGCTGCAGCTGCTCGAAGCGGCGGGGCTCCCGGTCGAGGTGATCAGGCCCGATGTCGACGAGCGCGCGATCGAGGCCGAGTTCCTTGCCATGGGCGGTCCGCCCGCCGGTGTCGCCGCAGCTCTGGCCGAAGCCAAGGCGCTGTCGGTTTCGCCGAGGCATCCCGCTCGGGTGGTCCTCTCGGCTGACCAGATGCTGATCTGCGAAGGTCGCCCGTTTCATAAGCCGGAGGACGCTGCCGGCGCCGAGCGCCAGATCGCCATGCTCGCCGGCCGCAAGCACGAGCTCACCTCGGCTTTCGCCTTGGCCCGTGACGGCCGGATCATCGGCAGCGGCGCGAATAGCGCGGTGCTCACCATGCGCTCGCTGACGGCCGACTTCATCAAGGACTATGTTGCGCTGGCCGGCACGGCAGCCACCACCAGTGTCGGCGGCTATCAGCTCGAAGGCCTCGGCATCCATCTGTTCGAGACGATCGAGGGCGACCATTCCACCATCCTCGGCCTGCCGATGCTGAGCCTGCTCGCCACGCTCCGCGATCTCGGCCTTGCCGCATGAATCTCATTTCAAGACCATGACCAGACGCTGCTTCATCATCGGCCATCCCGTCGCGCATTCCCGCTCGCCATTGATCCATGGCCATTGGCTCGCCGAGCATGGCCTCGCCGGCAGCTATGAGCGCGTCGACGTCCCGCCAGCCAAGGCGGCGGCTTTCATCGCGCGCCTGCGCGCCGGGGAGTTCGCCGGCGGCAATGTCACCGTGCCGAACAAGGAGGTCGTGCTGCCGCTGCTCGACGAGGTCAGTGCGACGGCGCGGGCCATGGGCGCGGCGAACACGCTCTGGATGGAAGAGGGCAGGCTCCATGGCGACAACACCGACGCCTATGGCTTCCTCGCGCATCTCGACGCCTGTGTGCCGGGCTGGGCCGAGCGGACCCGGACCGCGTTGATCCTCGGCGCCGGCGGTGCGGCCCGTGCGGTGATCCATGGACTCGCCGAACGCGGTGTCGGTCGCATCTTCCTAGTCAATCGCAGCTCCGAGCGCGCCGCCGAACTCGCAGAAGCGTTTCCGAAGGTGGTCGAGGCGCGTGCCTGGCAGGAGATCACCGCGCTCGTCGGCGAGAGCGACCTGATCGTCAACACGACCTCGCTCGGCATGCACGGTCAGCCGCCGCTGGAAATAGATCTCTCCGCCTTGCGCCCCGGCACGATCGTCGACGACATCGTCTATGTCCCGCTGGAGACGCCTTTGCTCGCCGAGGCCAGGCGCCGCGGCGGGATTCCGGTCGATGGCCTTGGCATGCTGCTGCATCAGGCGGTTCCGGGCTTCGAGCGCTGGTTCGGCGTCCGCCCGCAGGTCACGGCTGCGCTGCGGCTGAAGCTCGAAGCCGACATTCCCGCGGCATGAACAGGATGGCGGAGGCGCTGCGATGACCTTCCTGCTCGGCCTCACCGGCTCTATCGGCATGGGCAAGTCGACGACCTCGGCAATGTTCCGCGCCGCCGGCGTGCCCGTCCACGATGCCGATCAGGCAGTGCACGATCTTTACTCCGGTGCCGCCGCGCCGCAGATCGAGGCAGCTTTCCCGGGCACGACGGTGGATGGTGTGGTCGATCGAGCGAAGCTCTCGGCTGCCGTACTCGGCCGGCCCGAGGCTCTGGCGAAGCTAGAGGCGATCGTCCATCCGCTGGTCCGCGCCGAGGAGCTGGCCTTCCTGGCGAAAGCTCGTAAGAGCGGCGCGACCGTTGCCGTGCTCGACATACCGCTCTTGCTGGAGACCGGCGGGGAGGGGCGTTACGACGCGGTCGTGGTCATCACCGCCCCCGCGGAGGTCCAGCGCAAGCGCGTCCTCGGTCGCCCCGGCATGACCGAGGAGAAATTCGCCGCGATCCTCGCCCGCCAGATGCCGGATGCGCAGAAGCGGCGCCGGGCCCACTTCCTTGTGGACACCTCGCGCGGGCTCGTGGCCGCCGAGCGCCAGGTCCGCTCTATCCTGAATGCCGTCGCCGGCCGCTTCGGCCGGACGAAAAAGGCGGGCTGACATGCGCGAGATCGTTCTCGATACCGAGACCACCGGCGTCGAAGCGCTGAAGGGCGACCGCATCGTCGAGATCGGCTGCGTCGAGCTGGTCAACCATTGCCCGACTGGCCGGACCTATCACGTCTACATCAATCCCGAACGGGACATGCCGGACGGCGCCTTCAGGGTGCACGGGCTGTCCGAGGCCTTCCTCTCTGACAAGCCGGTCTTCGCGGCGGTGGCCAGCGAGTTCGCTGCCTTCATCGCGGATGCCAGGCTCGTCATCCATAACGCCGCTTTCGACGTCGGCTTCATCAATATGGAGTTCGGCCGGCTCGGCCTGCCGCCGATCGTGCCGGCGCTCGTGGTCGACACCCTCTCCATGGCGCGGCGCAAGCATCCCGGCGCCAGCAACAGCCTGGACGCGCTTTGCTCGCGCTACGGCATCGACAATAGCCGCCGCACCAAGCACGGCGCGTTGCTCGATTCCGAGATCCTGGCCGAGGTCTATATCGAGCTGATCGGCGGCAAGCAGACGAGCCTCGGCTTCGGCAGCGCCGCAGCCGGCAAGACCGGCGCAGGACTTTCAGGCGCGATCGAGCGCCCGGTCCGCCAGCGCCCGCTCGCAGCGCGGCTGACGCCGGAGGAACGGGCGGCCCATGAGGCTTTCGTGATGAAGCTCAAGGGGCCGCTCTGGCGTGGCTATCTCGGGGTACCCGAAGAGGCGTAGCTTCAAGGCTCATTCTCGGGCGGCGCGCTGCGACGACCCGAGCATGACAGGCGTGGTGGTTATCCGCCCTGCTTCCGGCTGGCGCGGCGTGACATCATGTTCAGCCCCTCGATCAGGGCCGAGAACGCCATGGCGGCGTAGATGTAGCCCTTCGGGATATGGGCGCCGAAGCCCTCGCCGATCAGCGTGCCGCCGATCATCAGGAGGAAGCCGAGCGCCAGCATCACGATCGTCGGGTTCTTGTCGATGAAGCGCGCCAGCGGATCGGCCGCGAGCAGCATCACCAGCACGGCGACGATGACGGCGATGACCATCACCGGGATATGCTCGGTCATGCCGACCGCGGTGATGATGCTGTCGATCGAGAAGACCAGGTCGAGCAGCAGGATCTGGAAGATCACGCCGCCGAAGGTCACGGCCGCGGCCGCGCCGCCATCGAACATGTCCGGCCCATGATCGGGGTCGACCTTGTGGTGGATCTCCTTGGTCGCCTTCCAGACCAGGAACAGGCCGCCGGCGATCAGGATCAGGTCGCGCCAGGAGAAGGCCTTGCCGAAGACCGAGAACACCGGCGCGGTCAGCTGCACGATGAATGCGACGGTCGAGAGCAGGCCGAGGCGCAGGATTAGCGCCAGGCCGATGCCGATCCGCCGGCCACGCGCGCGCTGATGCTCGGGCAGCTTGTTGGTCAGGATCGAGATGAAGATGAGGTTGTCGATACCGAGGACGACCTCCATGGCGATCAGGGCGCCGAGCGCCGCCCATACTGCTGGGTCGGCGGCGAGCGTCATAAGGGAATCCATGGAAGTCGTGAGCCTCGCGGGAACGGCACGCCGGGATGGCGGCCTCTGGCCCGCGGGACATGGAAACGCCCAGGCGATTCCACAACGGCAGGATCAACAAAAAAGAGCCCCGAAGGGCTCTTATCTGTCGATTTCGTGCTGCCAGTGGCCGTTCAGGCGTTGGGCGCGCCCTGCTGCGCCTGCATTTCCTCGAGGCGCTGGCGATAGAGCGCAGCGAAATCGATCGGGTCGATATAGAGCGGCGGGAAGCCGCCATTGCGCACGGCTTCGGCGACGATCGCCCGGGCGAACGGGAAGAGCAGGCGCGGGCAGTCGATCATCACGACCGCATGCAGCTGCTCCTGGGGCAGGCCGAGGATGCGGAAGACACCGGCATAGCTGAGCTCGAACGCGAACAGCGTCTCTTCGTTCAGCGTCGCCTTGCCTTCGAGCGTCAGGATCGTCTCGATGTCGTTCTCGCCGAGCGCGTTGGCGTGGACGTTGACCTGAAGGCCGATCTGCGGCCCGCCCTGCTGTTGCTGCTGGGTCAGCGAACGCGGAGCGTTCGGATTCTCGAAGGAGAAGTCCTTGATGTACTGGACCAGCGTGTTGAGGCTGGGCCCCTGCTGGTCGGCGGCGCCGGCGCCATTGCCGTTTTCGTTGGCCATCGGTCCCATCACTGTCTTTTGGAAAACCATCGGGAAATTCTGTGCCGCGGCCGGAACGACCCGGTAAGACGACAGCGCCGGGTATCATGGCGAGGGGACCGGCACAAGCGAAGCGCGCTTTCGTGCCTTGTCGCACCCCGGGGGTGGATGTTACGAGCCTTCCACACCATATCCGTTCGATGACGGGCATGCAGAAGCGCGCCCGCGCGGGAACGAGTTTTCGAGGTTCGGATCAGCCGGCGATGCAGAATTTCGATATGACGACCCTGGTCTTCCTGGCCCTGGCCGTTTTCGTCGCCTGGAAACTGCGCTCGGTGCTGGGCCAGAAGACCGGGCACGAGAAGCCCCCGGCCGACCCGTTTGCGCGTCGCGAGACGCCGCCGCTGCGGCCCGACCAGCCGGGCAATGGCGAGCGCCGCGACAATGTCGTCCGCCTGCCGGGTGCCGCCAACGACGCCGCCGCCGCTCCGGTGGCCGATGCCGAACGCTGGAAGGGCATCGCCGAACCGGGCTCGCCGATTGCCGTCGGTCTCGATGCGCTCGTCCGACAGGAGCCGGGCTTCGAGCCTCAGGGCTTTCTCGGTGGCGCGAAATCGGCCTATGAGACCATCGTCACCGCCTTCGCCCGCGGCGACCGCAAGACGCTGAAGGGCCTGCTCGCCAAGGAAGTCTATGACGGCTTCGAGCAGGCGATCGCCGAGCGCGAGAAGCGTGGCGAGAAGGCCGAATCCAACTTCGTCTCGATCGATAAGGCCGAGATCGTCGCGGTCGACGTCAAGGGCAAGGTCGGCCAGGTCACCATCGCCTTCGTCTCGCAGCTGATCAGCGTCGTGCGCGACGCGCAGGGCAATGTCGTCGACGGCAGCGCCGATGCGGTCTCCGAGGTCAACGACGTCTGGACCTTCTCGCGCCAGCTCGGCAGCCGCGATCCGAACTGGCTGCTGGTCGCCACCGAATCGGCCGCGTGATTCGTGCCGCCGGTCTCGCTCTGGGGCTGCTGGCCGCGGCTATCTCGATGACCGGCGCGGACGCTTCGCCTCCACCTCTGCCGACGGGCGCCCGGGCCGAACCCGTGGCGCCCGCTGCACTTGCGGGCTGGGGCACCGACGATCAGCTCGCGGTTTTGCGCCTGTTCGCACAGGGCTGCGAGACGGATCCGCCGCTGCGGCAAGGTGCTCCGCCTCCTCCCGGCCTGCCGGTCCTATGCACCAAGGCTGCTTCCCTGCTTGCTGCGGGCAGCGTGAGCCCGGATGCCGCCCGTCGCTTCTTCGCGGACAATTTCGCCTTCTGGCGCATCCGCCCGGCCGGCGCCGAGCGCGGCTTCATGACCGGCTATTTCGAGCCGGAGTTCGAGGGCGCGCTGATCCGCTCGGACGCCTTCCCGACGCCGCTTTACGGCCGCCCGGTCGATCTGGTGACCAAGATGCCGGGCGATGACTGGCCCGGCCTCGATGCGGCCCTGACCTCGGCGCGCCGGACGGCCAAGGGTCTGGAACCTTTCCCGGATCGTTCGGCGATCGAGGAGGGTGCGCTCGCCGGCCAGGGGCTCGAAATCCTCTTCATGCGCGACCCCGTCGATCGTTTCGTCCTGCAGGTTCAGGGTTCGGGCCGGATTCGCTTGCTGGATGGCAGGGTGACGCGCCTGGTCTATTCTGGGCGCAACGGCCACCCCTATACTTCGCTCGGTCGTGAGCTCAGCCGGCGCGAGAACATCCCGCCCGAGCAGATGACGATGGACAAGCTGATCGCGCGGCTGAAGGCCGATGCCGGCTTCGCTCGCGACCTCATCCGGCTCAATCGCTCTTTCGTCTTCTTCGCCCGCAATGACGATCTCCCGGCTGGCTCCGGCCCGATCGGCGGCGCCGGCCTGCCGCTGACTCCGCTGCGCAGCGTCGCTGTCGACCGCTCGCTCTGGCCCTATGGCATGCCGGCCTGGATCGAGACCGAGATCCCCGACGGCAAGGGCGGCAGCGAGAAGCTCGCCAGGCTGATGCTGGCCCAGGATACCGGCACCGCCATCGTCGGCCCGGCCCGGATCGACCTCTTCGTCGGCTCGGGCGCGGAAGCCGGGCATCGCGCCGGCCTGATCCGCCATCCCGTCGATTTCATCGTGCTCTGGCCGCGCTGAGCCATGCGCCGGCGCGGCAAGCTCCTCTCCGAGGCGGAACTCGCGCTCTGGCGCCAGGTCGCGCGCACGGTCACGCCGCTCGCGGGCCGCGCGCCCGTTGAGTCCGAGCCAGAGGCGGCGCAGGAGAAGCCCGCACAAGCTTTGGAAAGCGTTGTGCCCATGGCAGTGCTCGCCACCGCTCGGCCAGCCGCCAAGCCCGCTCCGCCGCCTTTGGTGCCGCTGGAGCGGCGCATGCGGACGCAATTGCGCCGCGGCCAGCAGGGCGTCGAGGCCGTCATCGACCTGCACGGCCTGCGCCAGGAGGAAGCGCACAGCGCCTTGCGCGGCTTTCTGCGCCTGCAGCAGCAGCGCGGCGCCAAGCTCGTGCTGGTGGTGACCGGCAAGGGCATCGCCGGCGATGTTCCCTATGGCGAGGAGCGCGGCATCCTGCGCCGCAACGTGCCGCATTGGTTGCGCCTGCCGGATTTGCGCCCGCTGGTGCTTGGCTTCGACGAGGCCGAGCAGCGCCATGGCGGGACTGGGGCGCTCTATATCCGCCTGCGCCGCAGCCGGGAGACCGGCTGATGACGCCATTCGGCCGCCGCGTCCGCGAGTTGCGCGCCGCCCGCGGCGTCACTCTGGCCCAGATGGCGCAGGCGCTCGGCGTCACCCCGGCCTATCTCTCGGCGCTGGAGCACGGTAAGCGCGGCCAGCCGACCTTCACCTTGATCCAGGGCGCGATCCATCATCTCGGCGTGATCTGGGACGAGGCCGACGAACTGATCCGTCTCGCCGAGCTCTCGCATCCCCGCATCGTTATCGACACGGCCGGGCTCGAACCGGAGGCGACCTTGTTCGCCAATCGCCTCGCCCATGAGGTGGAATGGCTCGGGCCATCCGACCTGGCCGCGCTGACCTCGATCCTCGACAGCGCCGCGCGCCGCCGTGGCGGCGCTTGACCTCGCCCGCCGGCAATGCAACACGCCGCCATCCTCCCGCCATCACGGACATCCCCATGACCTCCAAGCGCTATGACGTGCTCGCCTTGGGCAACGCCATCGTTGACGTCTTCGCCGCGGCGGAGGAAGATTTTCTGGCGAAGTACGAGCTGGTCAAAGGCTCGATGGCGCTGATCGACGAGCCGCGGGCCGAATTGCTCTATGGCGCGATGGGTCCGGGCAAGGTCGTCTCGGGCGGCTCGGCCGCCAACACCATCGCCGGCCTTGCCTCTTTCGGCGGCAAGGGCGCCTTCATCGGCAAGGTCAAGGCCGACGAACTCGGCAAGCTCTACCGCCATGACCTCACCTCGCTCGGCGTCGCCTTCGACACCGCCGCGGCGACCGAAGGCCCGGCGACGGCGCGCTCCTTCATCATCGTCACCCCCGATGGCGAGCGCACGATGAACACCTATCTCGGCGCCTGCCAGGGCTTGTCGCCGGCCGATGTCGATGCCGCAACGGTCGAGAACGCTGATATCGTCTATCTCGAAGGCTATCTCTGGGATCCGCCGGCGGCCAAGGACGCCTTCCGCAAGGCCTCGGAGCTCGCCCACAAGGCCGGTGGCCGCGTTGCCATCACCCTGTCGGATTCCTTCTGCGTCGACCGCTATCGCGACGAGTTCCTCGGCCTGATCCGCAATCGCATGGTCGATCTCGTCTTCGCCAACGAGCATGAGCTGAAGAGCCTCTACCAGAGCGCCGATTTCGACACGGCACTGGCGGCTCTGCGGGCCGAGAACGTGCTCGCCGTCATCACCCGTTCGGAGAACGGCGCGCTCGCGCTGACCCCGGATGGCGTCGTGGCCGAGCCGGTCTTCCCGATCGAGCGCGTGGTCGATGCGACCGGCGCCGGCGATCTCTTCGCCGCCGGCTTCCTGCATGGCCTGACGACGAACCGCGAGGCGCGCGACTGCCTGCGGCTCGGTGCTTTGGCCGCCGCCGAGGTCATCAGCCATGTCGGCGCGCGTCCGGACGTCAACCTGAAGACGCTCGCGGGCAATAACGGCCTGCTCTGAAGGAAAGCGCGGGCGGCTCAGGCCGCCCGCTTCAGCCCCGTCGCGCTCCAGATCTCGCTGAGCGCGACGACCAAGGTGCCGATGTCCTCGTCCGAATGCAGCGGCGTCGGCGTGATCCGCAGACGCTCGGTGCCGCGCGGCACGGTCGGATAGTTGATCGGCTGGACGTAGATCGCAAAGCGCTCCAGCAACTCGTCGCTGATCCGCTTGCACAGGGCGGCATCGCCGACCATCACCGGCACGATATGGCTGGGATTGGGCAGATGCGGGATGCCGGCCTGGTCGAGCTGCAGGCGCAGCTTGCGCACCCGGTCCTGCTGGCCCTCACGCTCGGCCGAGCTCGCCTTGAGATGCCGGATCGCAGCCAGCGCCCCGGCGGCGAGGGTCGGCGGCAGCGAACTCGAAAAGATGAAGCCGGAGGCAAAGCTGCGGATGAAGTCGCAGAGATCAGCCGAGCCGGTGACATAGCCGCCCATCACGCCGAAGGATTTGGCCAGCGTGCCCTCGATCAGGTCGAGCCGGTGTGCGAGGCCGTCGCGCTCGCTGACGCCGCCGCCGCGCGGCCCGTAGAGCCCGACGGCATGGACTTCGTCGATATAAGTCATGGCGCCGAATTCGTCGGCGAGATCGCAGAATTCGGAGACCGGCGCGATATCGCCATCCATCGAATAGACCGATTCGAAGGCGATCAGTTTCGGCCGGCTCGGATCGATGCTGGCGAGCTTGCGGCGCAAATCCTGCGCATCGTTATGGGCGAAGATCAGCTTCTCCGCCCGCGAATGCCGGATGCCCTCGATCATCGAGGCATGGTTGGCGGCGTCGGTTACGACGACGCAACCGGGAATGCGCGAGGCGAGCGTCGAGAGCGAGGCCCAGTTCGACATGTAGCCGGAGTTGAACAGCAGCGCCGCGTCCTTGCCGTGCAGGTCGGCGAGCTCGCGCTCGAGCAGGACATGGTAATGGTTGGTCCCGGCGATGTTGCGGGTGCCGCCGGCGCCGGCGCCGCAGCTGTCGAGCGCTTCGCGCATCGCGGCGAGCACGGCCGGGTGCTGGCCCATGCCGAGATAATCGTTCGAGCACCAGACGGTGACCTCGCGCGGGCCGTTCGGGCCGTGGAAGGCGGCGCGGGGAAAGCGGCCGGCGCGGCGCTCGAGATCGGCGAAGACGCGATAGCGGCCCTCGGCCTTGAGGCCGTCGAGTTCGCTGCGGAAAAAGGCTTCGAAATCCATGAGTGACGCTCCTGGCGGCACCTTTGAGGGATTCCAGGCGCAGGGTAAAGGCGCGCCAATGTCGCGCCGCAGCAAGCCGCGGCGGCATGATCCTAGCGCAAGCCGCGCCGCAGCGTCCAAGGTGCTTTTCGTTTCCGGGCGGGAATGGGCCTTTCCCTTTGGCGCGCCGGCCCGTTAGATCGTCGGCGAAACTGACGAGGACAGGCCATGGCGGTAACGATCGACGGACGGACCCTGAAGGGCAAGCAGGTGCTGCGCGTGGCCCGGCCCGGCGCTTCCGGCCGCTATGAGAAGGCGACCTTGGCCAAGTCCGCGCGTGAGGCGATCGCGGCGACGCGCGCCCATATCGACGCCAATTTCATGAACGACGAAGCCCCGTTCATGTACTCCTTCAACACCGGCGTCGGCCTGTTCAAGGACCAGCGCGTGCTGATGTCGGAAATGACCGAATATCAGCGCAAGAGCGTCTACGCCCATGCCACCGGCATCGGCGAGCCCTTTCCGGAGGATGTGACGCGCGCCACCATGCTGCTGCGCGCCAACGCCTTCGCCTCGAATTATTCCGGCCCGCAGGTCGCCCTGGTCGAGCGCCTGCTCGCCTGCCTCAATGCCGGCATCCATCCGGTGATCCCGCAGAAGGGCTCGGTCGGCGCCTCCGGCGACCTCGCCCCGCTCGCCCATATGTCAGCGGCGGTCTGCGGCTTCGAGGAGGGCGAAGTCGTCTACAAGGGCAAGCGGATGAAGGCCCGCGAGGCCCTCGCCAGGGCCGGGCTGGAGCCGGACTTCAAGCTCGGCGCCAAGGACGCCTCGGCGCTGATCAACGGCTCGACGGTGTCGCTGGCGCTCGGTGTGCTCGCCACCGAGGACGCCAAGCGGTTGATCAAGGCCGCCGATATCGGCCTCGCGCTTTCGCTCGAAGCGATGCGCGGCGAGCTCGCCGCCTTCGATCCGCGCGTTCATGCCGCCCGCCCGCATCCCGGTCAAGCACTGGTGGCGCGCAACCTTCTGAAGATCACGCAAGGCTCGAAGCGCTGCTCGGCCTCGGCCCGCGAGACGATCTATCCCGACGAGATCGGCCGCACGCCGGGCAAGCCGCCGGCGCCGCGCGTGCAGGACGTCTATTCCTTGCGTTGCGCCCCGCAGGTGCATGGTCCGGCCCGCGAAGCGCTCGACTATGTCAGCAGGATCATCGCGACCGAGACCAATTCGGCCACCGACAACCCGCTGATCTTCCCCGAGGATGACGGCTACCGGGTCATCTCCGGCGGTCATTTCCATGGCCAGTACGTCGCGCAGGCGATGGACCTGCTCGCCATCGCCATGACCGATCTCGGCTCGATCTGCGAGCGCCGCCTCGCCCGCCTGGTCGACCCGACGCTGAGCTATGGCCTGCCGCGCAACCTGCTCGCCGGCAAGCGCGGCCTCAACACCGGCTTCGCCACCGTGCAGTGCTCGATGTCGGCGCTGGTGATGGAGAACCGCACGCTGTCTTCGCCGGGTTCGGTCGACTCGATTCCGGGCAAGTCCAATGCCGAGGACCATGTCTCGAACTCGACCTGGTGCGGCCGCAAGGCGCGCACGGTCGTCGAGAATGTCGAGATGATCATCGCTGCCGAGATCCTGATGGCCTGCCAGGCGCTCTCGCTGATCGCCGAGACGGCCAAGGCCCATCCGCTCGGCAAGGGCACGCAAGCCGCGCTGGACGCCCTGCGCGAGACGATCCCGCCGGCGCTGGACGGCGACCGCTGGTACGCCGCCGAGATGAACCAGGCGACGGCGCTTATCCGCTCCGGTGCGATCGTCGAGGCGGTCGAGGCGGCGGTGGGAGCGTTGGAGTAAGCGGCAGGGCGGCCTGCTGCGTCATGGTCGGGCTTGTCCCGACCATCCACGTCTTCCTTCGTGCAAGGCGGTGTTCAAGACGTGGATGCTCGCCACAAGGGCGAGCATGATGGGTGTGCGTGTCAGACACTCCTTAGTACAGCGTCGCCTTGACCCGCTCCGGCAGCGCCTTGTCATAGGCCTCGCCGTCGAACGCCTCGGTGGCCGCCCGTGCCGAGATCTCGCGCAGGATCGTGCCGGCGCTCGGCAGCGAGCGCTTGTCGACCTGCGCCGCCGGGTTCCAGAGGTCGGCACGGACCACCGCCCGCGAGCATTGGAAATAGGCGGCCTCGACGGTGACGACGATCACGCAGGCCGGCAGCTTTCCCGCCATTTCGAAGCGCGCGCACAGCTCGGGATCGGTCGAGAGCACCGCGGTGCCGTTCACACGCAGCGTTTCGCCGTAACCGGGGATCAGAAAGAGCATTCCGATTCGATTGTCGGACAGAAGATTCTTCAATGAATCCAGACGGTTATTGCCTCTTCTATCCGGAATCAGCAGCGTTCTCGCGTCGCTGACCGTGACAAAGCCCGGCAAATCCCCGCGCGGCGAACAATCCAGCCCGTCCGGACCATTGGTCGCGAGCACGAAGAACGGAGAGGCTGAGATCAGCGCGCCATAGTTGGCGTCGATGTGATCGATCTCCTTGATGATCGAGGCTGGTGCGATCGGGTTGGGGTAAAACGTGGCGAGCTGTTCGGGCGATGTGATGCGATGCGCGGTCATGCCAGCCTCCGAAGATGATAAGTCTAGACTATTTGACTTTGCTGCGATGCACCAGAGGGACCGCCAAAAGAAAACGCCCCGCACCATCAGGTGCGGGGCGTCTGATTCACGTGAAACGCAGATTGCGTATCAGTCTTCGGCGTTCTGGCGCTCGCGGGACTTCTCCGCCTCGCGCTCGGCCTTCAGCTTCTCGGTGATGTCCTCGCCGGTCTCCTGGTCGACCACCTTCATCGACAGGCGCACCTTGCCGCGCTCGTCCATGCCGAGGAACTTGACCTTGACCTTGTCGCCTTCCTTGACGACGTCCTGCACCTTCTGGACGCGGCGCGGGGCCAGCTCCGAGATGTGGACGAGGCCGTCCTTGGCGCCGAAGAAGTTCACGAAGGCGCCGAACTCCATGACCTTGACGACGGAGCCGTCATAGATCTGGCCGGCTTCCGGCTCGGAGACGATCGACTTGATCCACTTGATCGCCGCTTCGATCGACTTGCCGTCGGCCGAGGCGATCTTGATGGTGCCGTCGTCCTCGATGTTGACCTTGGCGCCTGTCTTCTCGACGATCTCGCGGATGACCTTGCCGCCCGAACCGATGACTTCGCGGATCTTGTCGACCGGGATCTTCATCGTCTCGATGCGCGGGGCATACTCGCCGAGCTGACCGCGCGAGGCCGACAGCGCCTTGTTCATCTCGCCGAGGATGTGATCGCGACCGCCCTTGGCCTGGTCGAGGGCGACCTTCATGATCTCCTCGGTGATCCCCGCGATCTTGATGTCCATCTGCAGCGAGGTGATGCCCTCGGCCGTGCCGGCGACCTTGAAGTCCATGTCGCCGAGATGGTCCTCGTCACCGAGGATGTCGGAGAGCACCGCGAAGCGCTCGCCTTCCAGGATCAGGCCCATGGCGATGCCCGCGACCGGC
>JAESGM010000526.1_pt1 | contig 26155 bp, 23 predicted proteins | sample 9269721 | NCBI WGS metagenome assembly JAESGM01 (sample SAMN15720920, study PRJNA650825) | algae metagenome | isolation source: Komarekiella atlantica HA4396-MV6 and co-occurring heterotrophs from... | place: USA: Theobald House, Kauai, HI | collected 2009-07-29 | reverse complement strand
CGTGCCGCTGTCAGCTCCTCGATGTAGCCCGCGACGTGTATTGGCTGCACGGCCGCGATTGACGTGATGCCGCGCGCTTCGCACCATGCCAGAAACTCGGCCGTCGCGCGGGCATAGGCCCGGCGCGTGTTGGGATTGCGGATGTTGGCCGTGAAGAATTCATAGAAGCGAACCCGCGCGCGCTCGCCCGCAACGGTGACGAGGGCGGGCAAAGCCGCATCTGGAGCCAAAGGGACGAGCTGGGTCACCGCCGACCCTTCACGTGAGCAACCGGATCAATGATCGTCACCGCATCGGCAGACCGATCTGCCACGGCATCGACGGTGCCGAATATCTCGACACGGCCGCCATCGTTGATGACAACACCATTGACCATTCCGTGGATGATCACGCGCGCTTTAGGCTCGATGACGAGGTCGCCGGTGATCATGCCGTGCAGTACCAGCTTCCTTCCGGTACGCACCACAGCTCCCGCGGTGATCATGCCGTGCACGGCTAGGTCTTCGTCAATCAACAAAGGGCCTTCGATCTTGTCGTTTACCGCCCGCATGAACGTCCCCTGATATATCCGATAAAGGACATTATCATACATACTAAGGTCGAGGAAGCGCGTGCTGAAACCGTTAGAAACCTACCGGCGCACCCTCAAATAGAACACCTGTCCTGCTGCATCACGAGCATCCACGAGCCGCGTCGTCTCTCGGAACTCTATGGTGTAACGACACTCCGGCTCTGCCGTGACTACGCGGCTAAAGGTCCGGCGGAATTGGGACAGCGACAACGATCGCACGTCCGCATAGCGTAATCCGCGCGCTTGAAGCAGGCGCGCTCGCACGCCATTGCGCGTGCGACAACGCTGGCGTCGCAACAGAAGAGTGATGCTGACCTGAATATCGCCGCCACTCCGTTATCTGGTGTTTGGCTGATCTAATCGCCGACTTTTAACCAAACCCGGCGATGATGTAGGCATGTCGAGACGACCGAATGCCTGGAATGTGGCTGGGATGCGCCATTACCGCCGTCGCCGAACGCTGCGCCGGATCAGGACGCCACTCGCCGTGCTCACCTTCGCGGCCGTGGCTGGCGCCGTAGTCGGAGTTGCGCCATCGCTCAACCGATCGGCTGAGGCGACCGCCTACGCCGAGCCTATCGAGGGCTGCCGGGTGACAGACGGGGACACGCTACGCTGCGGAAGCGAGAGGATACGCCTTCTGGCGATCGACGCGCCCGAGCTTCCGGGTCACTGCCGGCGAGGTCGGGTCTGCGCTCCCGGCGATCCCCATCAATCTACATCCAGCTTGGCTGGTGCAATGACAGGGCGGCTCACAATCGAGCGCGTAGGGGAAGATCATTATGGCCGCACCTTGGCGCTGGTTGCTGGCGACAAGGGCGATCTGTCCTGTTGGCAGCTGGCGCAGGGTCAGGCGATCTACAAGAGTAGCTGGGACGACGGGCTTCGGGTCGCGCGTGCCTGCCCAACAGCAGTTACTGGCCTCTAGATGGAGGACGAGCATGGCGAACAGGTGCTTACCCTGATGTTCGCCCTGCCCGATCCACATTGAGGTCACGCCGCCTCTGATCGAAGCCGCTAGGCCGCGAGCGCGGGGCCTTGGTGCAGATAGGCCCTGTTGAAGTCGCCCGCTGCCTGCAATCTCGGCCAATCCGTAATGGTCACCGACTGCCTGTTCCCGCTGATGAGCCCGTCGCTGCGCATACCCTGAAGCGTACGATTGACGTGAACAGAGGTCAGCCCGGTGGCGTCACCGATCTGCTCCTGGGTCATCGGCCATTCGTAATGCGGGCCTTCGCAAAGGCCAGCCTTCTCCTGGCGCAATGCCAGCTCGCAGAACAGATGCGCGATGCGTTGGCGCGCATCGCGCTGGCCGACATTGAGAATCCACTCCCGAAAGACTGAACCATCGACCAGGGTATCGCGCCACAGCGCACGAGCAACGGTCGGAAAGGATTCCGCTACGTCCAGGATCGCTTGGTGCGACACGTATGCAACCTCGATGCGCGTCAGCGCCTGCACGCTGTGATCCGCCTCGTCGAGAAGGCTGTTCTGCAAATCGACCAGATCGCCTCGCAGGTGAATCGCAAGGATTTGCCTCGCGCCACTGCCGGCGATCTTGCTTGATAAACAAAACCGGAAAGGAGCGCCGCGCAGCTATCGGTCCTGTCACCTTCACGGACGAGGTAGGAGCCAGGATCGATCGTCGCGACCCGGCAGGGCAGACCAAGGAGGGCGTCGATTTCGGCTGATCCGAGCTGCGAACGCTGTGTCAGCTTGCGAACCATCGGTGCAAGCACGGGAGAATTGGAGTTCGGCATGGAAGCCCTCCGTCCTTTTGGGGCGGGGGAAGCTATCCCTCAGCCGCCAGCGCCCTAGAAAGTCAGCCAGTGGTCCCCTCTCTTAACATAGGTAGCCCACCATCCGCCTATCATATGTCATAAGTGGCTGGAGACGGGGGCGGTTTCCGGGCCGGATAGCCCTCTGCAACCTTACCTTCTTGCCTCAGGGCCGATGTTGACCGTGCATCGGACCGTCTCGCGCGCCCGATCCGCACGCTTCCGGCACGCCTCCAGCGCCTCACGGTTAGCGGCAACGATCCCATCGCCCGCCGCAAGCGCAGCGAACGCGCTGGGCGAGGCGGCCTGCATCATGCGCTGCCCGCCCTCCCACATCGGCATGTCGAGCGTCCGCGCCGCCATCTTCTCGGGCCATTGCCAGCTCGCCGGCACGGCGCGCGCCACGACGCCGGCGAACGCCGCCCACAGGATCATGCCGAGCACCACCCCGCCGATCGCCGTCCACATCAGCCAGCGGTTCTGCTCATCGCCGCGACGCGCCGATGCGACTACGCCCTGAAGCGCCCGCGTCGCGTCCTTCAGCTCTGCGGCTGCGGTCGCGATCGTTCGGCGGTCCTCGGCGCGGGCATCGCCGCTCGCCGCCACGATCCGGTCAACGACATGGCGCGGGGTCGCTCCCTCCTTGGCTGCGACCACCAGAGCGTCCGCGCGCTGGAAGGTGGCGTTGATCGTCTGCAACAGGCCCGCCAGCGTCTCGCTATAGTCGGGCTGCTCGGGAAGTCCGGCGCGCTCGATCGCCATCCGCTCCACGGCACGGCGTAGCAGCGCCAGCTCGCCCTCCATTCGCGCGAAGGCTTCCTGGGCGGTTTCGGGTTCGTGCTCGTCCTCGCTCATCCTCTCTCCTTCACGCACCCGAAAGCACGAATGCCTACCGGCTCATTCCCCGGTCACGCTGGCGGTCCGGCCCCAGCGATCTCGCCAGCGCATCACCGACCGCGCGTTCCTTCTCCAGTTTAAGCTCCAGCTCGGGCGCGCGCCGACGCAGCGCGGATTCCAGCTGCGGATCGCGCCCGATCGCACCGGCGACCTTCGCCATGTTGCCGCGCATCCGCTCGGCGCCGGCACGGTCGCCCGACCGCTCCAGGGCGGCACAGTCGCGCTGCATCGCCTTCCAGGCTTCCACGAAGCGGTCCGCGCGCGCTTCCGGGTCGAGCCGCACCCGCTGCTCCTCGGCCATCGCGCGCGCCGCACCGCCGGCGTTGCCGCTCGCGGCCTGCTCGATGAGCCTGGGATCGCGCCGGAGCGCGGAGGCAAGGTCGCGCGCGGCATGGGGACGGCCAGCGTCCAGCGCCTCGCCGGCCTTGCGCAACGCGCTCTCCTGATGCGGGAGCACCGGCAAGCCCTTGGCGCGCATCCGGCCTATATCGGCTGCGGCGCGCGCATAGCTTTCGATCGCCTTGTCCTGGTCGGGCTTGCCGCCGATCATAGGCTCCCGTTTGGGCGCGGACGCCTTCTCGGCTGCCGGCTTGGGCCGGAAGCCGTCGAACATGCCCTTGGCCTTGTCGCGCACCTTCGCGGCGATCTCCCGCGCGAGTTCCGGGAACCGGATCTCGCGCCGCTCAGCGAACGCGCGCGCCCGATCATTGTCAGACGGCGCGGTGTAATCACCGGCCATGTCCTTGGCGCGGTCACGCGACAGGACACGGGCGAGCTGGCGCTGATCGGTGAAGTCGTCGCGGCCATAGTGGAGCTGCACACCATCGCGGTGCCGCGACAAGGCGACATAGGCCCCGTGCCGGTCCATCCCCGGTGTCGCCAGCACATGCGCGCGATCGACGGTCACGCCCTGCGATTTGTGGATGGTCGCGGCATAGCCGTGATCGACATGGGCATAATCCTTGAGGTCGAACGCCACCCGGCTGCCGCCATCGAGCCGCACCGCCATGCGGCCCTCGCTGACCTGCTCCAGCGTGCCCAGCGTGCCGTTCTTCACGCCCATGCTGCGCTCGTTGCGCAGGAACATGATCCGATCGCCGGATGCGAAGTCGCGCCGGCCGCGATCGACCGTGACGCCCACGTCCTGGCCCAGCCCGCCCGACGCGCGCACTCGCTCGCGCGCTTCCTGGTTCAGCTCACGCACCTCGGCATTGGTGTGGGTGAGAATGATCCGGCTCTTGTCGGGCTCGGCCTGGCGCTGGCGATCCCAACCGTCCACCAGCTCGCCCCGCGCCGCCTCGCGCCTGTCGGCCGCCTGCACCATGCCCCGGCTCTCATAGGCGTGCAGCGCCTCCGCCGTGCGGCCAGTCGCCAGCGCCCGGGTTGCGTCCTTCTGCCACTCGTCGCGCTGCCGGCGAACCTCGGCGATCTCGGCCGCGCCATGCCGCTCGGCGATCGACCGAAACGCCGCGCCGGCTTCGATCGCCTGCAACTGCTCGGGATCGCCCACCAGCACCACCTTCGCGCCGGCGTCGCGGGCATGGGACAGCACCCGCTCCATCTGACGGGTGCCGATCATGCCCGCCTCGTCCACCACCAGCACGTCATCGCGGGAAAGCTGGTCGCGGCCCTGCGCCCATGCATGTTCAAGGCTGGCGATGGTGCGCGAGCTGATACCTGATCCGCCCTCAAGGTTCTCGGCCGCGATGCCCGACAGGGCTGCCCCGCGCACCTGATAGCCCTCGCGCTCCCACGCCTCGCGCGCCACGCCCAGCATCGCCGACTTGCCGGTGCCCGCATAGCCGATGACCGACGCCAGACCCCGGCCCTCGGTGATATGGTCGAAGGCGTCACGCTGCTCGCCGGACAGCACCAGGCCGCGCCCTTCCGCCGTCGCCAGTGCGCCGACACGATGACGATCGGAGACGCCATGCCCGCTACCACGCGCCAACTCGTCGCCGGCGCGCTCGAGCCGAGCTTCGGTGGCGATCATCTCGCGGGACGTGAAGCGGTCCTGGTCGCGTCCGTCCTTGCCCAGCGCCACTAGCGCGGGACTGGCGCGCACCGCCGCCATCACCTGGTCGAACTGCTCCTTGCCGTCCGAATGCCGGTGGACGAACATCGCCAGGTCGCGGGTGGTGAAGGTCGATTGCTGCCGGGTGATGCCGTCCAACGCGATGCGCGGATCACCGATGATCCTGGCGCCGTTCTCGCGCGCGATGCGCCGATGATCGTCGGCGCGCTCTGCACCCTCGCCGCGATCAAGGCGGCGCATCCCTGCTGGCCCGATCTTGTGCTGCGGCTCAAGCTGGATGCCCTGGTCGGCATAGGAGCGATGATCGATCCGGCCCTCCAGCCCCAGCTCGGCCATGCGCTCGTTGACATGCGCCGCCCACGCCTCGCGCCACTCCTGCAAAAGCTCGGTGCCGTTCCAGTCCCGGACCTTCTTGCCGAACCCCTCCGGCCCCACCTCCCTCATCGTCATCATGACATGCGCGTGCGGCTTCGGGCTCCCGTCGTCCGCCTTGTCCCAATGCACGTTGAGGTCGGCGACCATCCCGCGATCGACAAACTGCTTCTGCACGAAATCGCGGGCTAGGCTCACGCCCTGCTGCTGATCCATCTCGCGCGGGATCGAGAACTCCACCTCTCGCGCCAGTTGCGCGTCCTTGCGCTTCTCGCCTGCCTCGACTTCGTTCCACAGCGCGGTGCGGTCGTTTAAACGCTCCGGCACGCCTTCCGGCAACATCACCTCGGAGTGAATCACGCCGGCCTTGTTCGAGAAGTCGTGATGGCGGTTAAGCTTCTCGTCGAACAGCCGCGATGCCGAACGATAGGCAGCGGACGCGACGGCGCTGGAGCCCTTCGCGCGGCTGATAACCTTAGCACTGAAATGATAGATCGCCATCGCGGCCGCCATGATGCACTTCTTAGCGCACGTCGGCAACGACGTATAAGCGCGCACTCAACATTCGCTTCGCTCCTGCTGGTTGACTGCCGTGTGCTTCCGTTGTGGGTTGCCTGTCCGCTCTCGTTTGCTAGGCTGCGGTAAATCCGGCGCGGAAGGAGAGAGCACCATGCGCAAGGTGCGCGACTATGACGCGGAGCTGAAGGCACTGGAGAGCCGCGCCAAGGCGATCAAGGCGCGTCGCATCGAACAGCTCGGCCAGCTCGTCACCGCAACCGGTGCCGATGCGCTCGACATGGAAACGCTCGCCGGCGCGCTGCTCGATGCCGTCGCGTCCAAGGATACAGAAGCGAAGGAGGCGTGGCGCGCGAAGGGCTCCGCTTTCTTTCAGCGGCGCGGGCGCAAAGGTGGCCGGACTGCTGGAGGCAACGGCGACGGCGGGAACGCGCAACCGGGCGCTGATCCAGCGTCTGGAAGCGGCGCAGCGTCGTAGCGATACGCGAGGCTGGGTCGTGCAACGCCGCGAACGCACCCGCCATTTGATCGAGCTGGGCGGCCTCGTCCAGAAAGCCGGCCTTGTCGAACTCGCCGACGATGATCGCGCGACCATTTACGGCGCGCTGCTGGAGCTCGTCGGCCGCGCTCGCGGCGACGATGCCTGCGACACGCTCACACTCTGGAAGCGGCGCGGCAGACGCGCGTTCGACGCGGAAAGCGAAGCGACGGAGAAAGGCGATGGCGCTACTGGATATTGAGGCGATCCGCAGGCAAGTCCGCGCGCTGGATTTCGTGCGCGGCACCCCGGCCGAGCACGCCATGTGGCGGGAGGACGACGCGGACTCTCGCGCCAACCTTGCGATTGAGGGCATAGCGCTGGAGCCGGACGAGGAAGCGTTGTTCGACATGCTGCGCGACGAGGCGGTGCCCCCCGCCCTCGCGACGCAAATCATCCTCAAGCTGCTCGGCCACCCAGATGCCGATCCGGCACTGGCGATTACGCCGCTGGAACAGGCCTGCTGATGGCGGGGCCGCTCATCGGTGGGCGTCGGCCGATCAGCTGGCGGCTCGCGATCGTCGTCGCGTTCGTCGCCGCCTATGCGACGGCGCGGTGGCTGGAAGGCATCTTCGGCGTCGGGCAGATTTCCGGTACGGTGTCGTTCCTCGTCCTGGTCGGACTGATCGGCGCGACCTGGTGGATCAACAGCCGTGGGGCCAACCGCAGGAACGAGCTGCTGGGCTCGGCCCGCTTCGGCGACCGCGCCGACGTGCGCAAGCTGGAAGCGAGTGGGGATCTCCTGATCGGCCGCGGCAAGGAGTCCGGCAAGCTGCTCCACTATGACGGCGCGGCGCACCTGTTGACGATCGCACCCACTCGATCGGGCAAGGGCGTCGGCACGATCATCCCCAACCTGCTCCTGCTCGACCGCTCGGTGGTCTGCATCGACCCCAAGGGCGAGAATGCCCGCGTCACGGCCCGTGCGCGGGCCAGCAAGGGCGCTGTGTGGTGCCTAGACCCCTTCGGCGTCTCAGGGCGTCCTGCGGCCCGCTACAACCCTCTGGCGCAGCTCGACCCGGCAAGCCCGGACCTCGCGGAAGATGCCCAGACGATCGCTGACGCGCTGGTCCACGATGCGCCGGGGCAATCGGGCGAGGCGCACTGGAACGAGGAAGCCAAGGCGCTGATCGCCGGCATCATCCTACACACCGTCATCCACGAGCCCGTGTCCCAAGCCACGCTGGCGACCGTGCGCGACAAGCTCACCCGCGATCCCGCCGCTTTCGCCGCGCTGCTGGCGGACATGCAGGCCAGCACCGGCGCGCACGGGCTGATCGCGCGCGCCGCCAACCGCCAGCTCGGCAAATCCGATCGCGAGGCGGCAGGCGTGCTGTCGTCGGCGCAGCGTCACACCCACTTTCTCGACAGCCCACGCCTGGTCGAAAGCACGTCCGCCTCCGATTTCCGGTTCGCCGACCTGAAGGAGCGGCCCGGCACCGTGTTCCTGTGCCTGCCACCGGATCGACTCGATACTTATGCGCGGTGGCTGCGGCTCCTGGTGGCGCAGGCCGTCACCGACATGGCGCGCTCCCCTGCCCGGCCGGAACGCCCGGTGCTGTTCCTGCTCGATGAGTTCGCCGCCCTCGGCCGACTGGAGCCGGTAGAGCGCGCGATGGGGCTGATGGCGGGCTATGGCCTCCAGCTTTGGCCGATCCTTCAGGACATGCACCAGCTCCGCGCCCTCTATGGCGAGCGCGCCGGCACCTTCCTGTCCAATGCCGGCGTGATCCAGACGTTCGGGGTCAATGACCATGCCACCGCCGACATGCTCTCGCGCACGATCGGCGACACGACGCTGGAATATGCGACCCTCAGCACGTCGCGCGGCACGGGCTGGGGCGACAATCGCGCCGGTCCCTCGGAAAGCGTCAGCACGCATGTCACGGCGCGGCGGCTCGTCACGCCCGACGAAATCATGCGGATGCCGGCCGACACGCTCCTGCTGCTGCGCCAGGGCGAACGCCCGCTCTGGGCCAGCAAAATCCGCTACTATGACCAGCGCGAGTTCGCAGGCCTGTTCGATCCGGCGTGATCGCACACACCGGTCCCGGAAGATCGAACGGTAGCTTTGAGATAGCGCCTCATCACCCTCTCCACTGGCGAACGCTGAAGGCACCCACCGCCGGTTTCGCCTGGCTTCTCTCGGAAGCCTCGCGGCCGGCAGGCCGCTCTGGTGACGGCGGTAGCCGGCACGGATCGAAGGTGCATTGGCCGTGAGGCCAATTCCGCATTGCTCTTCTCAGGTCGATGGTTTTGGGTGAGTCTTGTCGTTAAGAGATTCTGTTAAATAGGAATCGTTAAACAAGTTAAGCCGCTCAAAAAGCGGAATCTTGCCTTGCTTATCAACTGCTTGCCGGACAGACCGGTGGGTGAAACCCCGTGATTCGGTGTGTGATACCCCGATAGTGCGGTGGGTGATACCCCGACGCCAAGGTGGGTGAAACCCCGAGACTCTAGAGCCGAAAAGGAGCCTCCCGCGCTAGTTATCCACAGCCTGGCTGGTGGCTTCGGCATCGCCCGAAGCATGTCAGGGTTCAGGCAGCATCGCTGGCCGGTGGGTGAAACCCCGATAGTTGGACTTGCGGTGTGTGAAACCCCGATAGTCAGCGGCGGCCAGCAAGCCGGTCCATCTGTGCATCGACTTCCTCGGCCCGCTTGCGCTCGGCGTCGAAACGGGCGCGCCGCTCCTCCTCGGCGCGCATCCTCTCGGCGAGTGCCAGTGCCTCGGCCTCGCCGCGGAGCCTGAACAACACGGCCGGGCTTTTGTCCGTCGTCTCGGTCAGCTCCATCGCATAGTCGGGGAGCTGGTCGGCCTCGATCACCCGCCGAAGCATCCGGTTGAACTCCTTGGGCTGGGCATCGCTGCCGGTCTTGTCGCGAAGTACCTCTACCCGGCAAGTCCACCCACCGCGCTGCGTGCCGGCGTGCTTTCGCGCGATACGATAGAGCGCCCGCTCCAGCCCTCCGGAGAGCAGGAAATAGTCGGGGTGCATGGTGAGCAGCGACTTCTCGTTGACGATGCCCTCATAGACCCAATCCGAGAGGGTCAGCGTCATGCCGCGCGGCTGCTCCGTTTCGGCGTCGGTGTCGAAGGTCCAGCTGTCGAGCCAGTTGAAGCCAGCCTTCTGCCGGCGCTTCGTCGCGCGGATCGAAGTTGTGATCGAAGTCGTCTGGAGCCGGAGGAGCGCAGCTTGCAGCTCCTGATAGTCCCTGCCCCCTGTGCTGCGCTTGATCGCCCGCAGTAGGTCATAGGGCGTGGTTGTCAGCGTGCGGGGCAGATCGTTCAGCCCCTGCTGCTTCATGCGGTTGAGCGTGGACGCGGCCCATATCAGGATATCGGCGTCCCAGATCGTGGCCATGCCGTAGTCGGGAATGGCCTGGACGCGCACCCAGGCCTCGCCATCCGGGCTGCGATACTCGATCGGCTTCAGCCGCTTGCGCTTCTGGAGCGAGAAGAACGGGCGCTCCATGACCTCCCGCTGGTCCTTGAGCGGAAGATCGCCGAGCGCCGGAATGAACAGGTCGAACTCGGGATTGGGATCACGCCGCTTGCTCACGGCGCGAACCTGGTGTGTCCCCGCTGGACCAAATACTGGCGCAGCAACCGCTCGGTGATGACGGTAAGGGGCTCCCCGCCCTCCTCGACGCTGAGCTGGCGCAGTGTGCGGTGCATGTCTTCGGGAATGTGGATTAGCACCGGCTTCTTGCCGGGATGGCTGCTGCGCCGGGCCGGTGCTGCCGGGGCCGACGTGTCCGCCGCACGCCGCGACCGACGCGGGACGGCAGGCTGCGGCGCGGGAGTTGCATCGGCAACGGGAGCCTGTGCCTGTGCCTGTGCCTGTGCCTGTGCCTGTGCCTCGGGCTCGTCATCGAAGATGCCGGCGAGCGCGGAAGTTTTCTTCGCCATCATCCAACCTCGCTTACTTGCTTAGTCGTAAAGCCGCTTAGTCGCTTAGCCTCGTCATAGGCGGCGCGCAACTCGGCCGCCGCCTTGCTGGCCGGGTCCGTCTCGGCGGCCGTTCTGCCGAGCGGCGTGGCCTTGTAGAAATCCTTGCGGAAGTGGAGGCGGCTGTCGAACATCGTCACGCCCTTCGCCGCGAAGCCGGCATGGGCCTCCTGCCCCTCCCCGCCCTGATGCGGAACCTGCGTCAGTATAACGGCGAACGGCGTGCCTGCCTGCTGCACCTGCTTGACGGTCTGCAACACCGAATGAACGTCCAGCCCTCGCGGCGCGACAGGGATGATGACGAAATCCGCCTGCTCGGCTGCGAGCATGGCAATGTCCTTGGAGTTCGCCGGCGTGTCGATGATGATGAGGTCGATCTTGCCGCTGCTGCGCCCGCGGGAGACGTGGAGCGGCAGACCGGCAACGCTGCTGTCCTTCACCATCACGTCGTCGTCGTCGCGGCGTTCGGACCAGTAGAGCGCCGATCCCTGGCGATCGTCGGCATCGAGGATAACGACCGACGCCCCCTCCCGCGCCGCCTCGACGGCGAATCCGGTTGAGAGGGTGGTCTTGGATTGCCCGCCCTTTTGCGCGATGACGGCCCATACTTGCATAGCTGCTGCTCCTACTAAGCGGCTAAGCGACTTATGGAGCTTAGCCGCTTAGTCGTAAAGAGGCTTAGTCGCTTAACCAGGTTCGTCCTCAGTTCCGTCGCCGATCGGATCGTGGCGCATCGGGCCGTGCCCCTCAACCGGGCACAAAGGTGCACCCGCTGTCTCCAGCCATTTGCGCGCAGTCGTCTACGCCAACCAGGCCACGGTCGTAATCGAGCCCACGGCCGACAGCCTCGCCCTGATCAGGACGGCCACGCGCGCGGCCGCGGCGATGTGGCGCGACGGCTACCGCTACCAGAAGACCGGGATCGTACTGCTCGACCTCTATCAGTCCGCGGGCCTGCCCGTGGCCGACCTGTTCGCGTCGTTCGATCCGGAAAAATCCAAGGCGCTGATGGCGGCGCTCGATCCGGTCAACGGCCGCTTTGGCCGCAACACCCTGCGACCGGGCGCTGTTGCGGCAACGCCGACCTGGGCATGCGACGGGGTAATCTGTCTCCCTGCTATACGACGCGGGAGACAGATTTTCTGCGCTTTCACACCTGAAAGCACCCTCCTCATAATGCATGCTGCATATATGTTGACAGATTCCTGTTAGGCGCGGATATATGCTGCATGAAGGAGATTGTGCATGGACGGTATTTCACATGGCGCGGTTCTCGCGCGCCTTAGGAGCGAGATCGGGGTAACGCAGGCGGCCTTGGCGACGGAGGCCGGCCTCGATCAAAGCCGGGTTTCCCGCATCGAAAAGGGGGAGGTGTCTTCCGAAGCGGAAGTCGAGAAGGTGCTCGATGCGCTGACGGCGCTCGGCTCTCCCCAGGCCCGGGCCTATAAAGAATTCATCGGCCGCGCGTGGGAGAACATCGCGCCGCCGAGCTTCTTCAACCCGCAGCGCGCATGCCTTGAAATAGCCGACGAGGCGCTTCGCGACATCGACGCCTTCCTCGCCGATGAGAGCCGTCCCTGGCCGCTCCGCCGCCAGATCGAGCGGCATAAGGACACCCTCATCAAGGGGGCGAACTACCTTCAGAAGATGAACCACAACATCGCCTTCATCGGGCCGATCGGCGTGGGAAAATCGACAGGCCTTAGCTTCCTCTTCGACCTTCTCGTGCCGCCGACGCTGGCCTCCAAGCCGATCGACCGGCCCGTCCTCGAAACAGGGGCGGGCGGCACGACCATTTGCGAGGTTCATATCAAGCGCGGGCCGGAGTTCGGCATCAGCCTGCTGCCCATGTCTGAAACCGAGCTGCGCGATCTAGTGGCCGACTTCTGCGCCTCGCGTTGGGCGGTGCTGAAGGGCGAGCTGAAGGAGTCGGCCGATAACGCTGGGGTAAGCCGCGAGCATGACCGGGCGATCCGGAATATGTCGGGCCTGACGCGTCGCCGTTCCACCGAGAACGGCAAGATCGTCTATTTCGATCCGGTGAGCGATCTGGTCGCCTCCTGCGCGAGCGAAGACGAATTCCGCACGCGGGTCCTGGAGTTGATGAAGCTGCCCGAGCGCACGCAGCGCGAGCTGTGGTATGACAGCGTGACGCGCCAGCACCCGATGGAATGGGTCATGAAGACCTTCCGCGAGGTGAACAACGGCCGTCTGGCCGACGTGTCGCTGCCGACGAGCATTGACCTGATCATTCCCGAGTTCGGCCGCAGCTTCGGCGAACTGGAAATCAATGTCATCGACACGAAGGGCGTCGATGACGTGGCCGTGCGCGAAGACCTGGACCTCCGCCTCAAGGACCCGCGCACCGCGGTCGTGTTCTGCACCCGCTTCAACGACGCGCCGGGCGTGACGACGCGCTCCCTGCTGCAGCACATGCACGACACGTATTCGGAGCCGGTGAACACGGGGAAAGTCTCGATCCTGGCGCTCCCGCGCACCGAGGAAGCGCGGGCCATGAAGGACGATGCGGGCGAAGTCGCGATGGACGATGCCGAGGGATATGCCTTCAAGCAGATGCAGGTGGAGAACGAGCTGGCGGCCGAGGATCTGGCCGGCGTTCCCATGGTCTTTTACAACGTGCAGTCGGACGACGCGGCGCCGGTGCGCGGCGCGCTGTTCGGCCAGCTGAACCGCATGCGCTCCACGGTCGAGGCCCGCCTGTTCGACCTGTGCGCCGCTGCCGACGAAGTGATGAAGAACCACGAGGCGCAAGCCCTCACGGCGGCAATGGAGGAAGTAGCCGAAAGGCTGAACTCCTTTCTTGATGCTCACCCGGCGCTCTCGGCCCGTGAGCGTCATGCTTATACGGAGGCGCTGACGACGATCGGCGGGGTGCGATACGCCGCCACGCTGTGGGCGGCGACGCGCCGGAACGGCGAATATTCCGGGTTCAACATCATTCACAACATCGGGGTCGGCGCGGCGAAGGATGCGCGGCAGCGCAGCGATCGGTGGTTCTCGTCGCTGAAGGACTACATCGCCGTCATGAAAGGCGACGAGGGCCTGCAGCTGGCAGAGAAGACGATCAGCCAGATGGAGCAAAGCGCGATCGCAACGCGCACCGCATTCCTGGAAGCGGTGCAGCGGGCGGGGATGGAGGTCTATCGCGGCCCCCTCTCCAGCGCTTCGGTCTGGAGCCAGTGCGCGGCTGAATGGGGTGCGGGACCGGGCTTCAAGGGCCGCGTCGCGGGCAACCTGAAAACGTGGTTCGAGAGCCGGGCCGATCTGAAGGACAAGCTGGAGGAGATTACGAATGTCCTCTGGGATCAGCTCGTCATCGCGCCGATGCGCCGCCTGGTGGCGGAGAACGCGCCGGAAGCCGGGCTGGGTGGGAACGTGATCCTATTCCCGACGAAAGCTGCATAAAATCAACGACGAGGGGGCTTAAGAACCATGGCGGGATCAACGTTCCAGACTAATCCGATCGACCTTCAACGGCTGCTGGACGAATGCCATCGCGGCATCATCCAGCTGCCCGACTTTCAGCGGAGCTGGGTCTGGGACGAAGACCGCATCAAGAGCCTCATCGCTTCGATCTCGCGGGCTTTCCCGGTCGGCGCGCTCATGTCGCTCGATACGGGGGGGCCTGTGAATTTCAAACCTCGCCCGGTCGAAGGCGCGCCGCCCGAGGCCCGGCAAATGGCGCCGCAATCCCTCCTGCTGGACGGCCAGCAGCGCATGACGTCCCTCTATCAGGTGGCGTTGCGGGGCAAGGTTGTCGAAACCGTCACCCCGAAGAAGAAGCGTGTCAAACGCTGGTTCTACATCGATATCCGCAAGGCTATCGACGAGCTGGCCGACCGCGAAGAGGCGGTCGTCGGCGTGCCGGAAGATCGCATGGAGCGCACGGATTTCGGCCGGGAGGTCACGCTCGACCTGTCGTCGCCGGAGAAGGAATTCGCGGCGCTGATGTATCCGGTGTCGCAGGTGTTCGATTGGGACAAGTGGCAGGACGGCTTCGACGACTATTGGGCCGGCGACGAGTACAAGGCGGTCCGCGAGGAATTCCGCGCCTTCAAGCGCCAGGTGCTCGAAAACTTCAAATACTACCGCGTGCCGGTGATCGCGCTCGACCGCTCGACCTCGAAGGAAGCGGTCTGCGTCGTGTTCGAGAAGGTGAACACAGGCGGCAAGGCGCTCGACGCCTTCGAGCTGGTCACGGCCATGTATGCCGCCTCGGGGCATGAACTTCGCAAGGACTGGTATGGCGATGAAAGCACCAAGGGGCGCCATCGCCGCCTCGCCGACACGCTACGCCCCGCGGATTCCGACGCCGGCATCCTGGCGGGCGTGGGCAACACGGATTTCCTGCAAGCAGTGTCCCTGTTCTACACGCGCGACAAGCGGCGTGCGGCCGAGCAGGCGGGTAAAGAGGGCAAGGAGCTTCCGGCGGTGTCGGGCAACCGCCAGGCGCTGCTCGATCTCCCGCTCGACGCCTATAAGCTCTATGAAGCGCAAGTGGAGCAGGGCTTTGTACGGGCCGCCAAGTTCCTGCACATGCTGCATATCTACCGCATTTTCGACCTGCCCTATCAGTCGCAGATCGTCCCCCTTGCGGCGATCCTCGCTGACATCGGCGACGCATGGGAGCATGAGGCCAACCGGTCCAAGCTGGTGCAATGGTACTGGAACGGCGTCTTCGGCGAACTTTACGGGTCCGCGGTCGAGACCCGCATCGCGCGCGATTTCATGGAGGTGCCAGGCTGGCTGAAGGGCGGTCCGGCCCCTTCGACCGTCAGCGAAACGATGTTTCGGGCTGACCGCCTGAAGACGATGCGCATGCGCCTTTCAGCCGCTTACAAGGGCGTGAACGCCCTCCTGATGAAGGAGGGGGCGCAGGATTTCCGCTCCGGCCAGAGGTTCGATCACACCGTCTTCTTCGGCGAGAACGTCGACATCCACCACATCTTCCCGCAGGACTGGTGCAAGGCGCGCGGCATCAAGCCCGCCGTCTTTGACAGCATCATCAACAAGACGCCGCTGTCCTACCGCACGAACAGGATCATCGGCGGCGTGGCGCCGTCCGAATATCTCGGGAAGCTGGAAAAGGGCAACAACGCCAACCCGCCGATCAGCAGCGAGAAGCTGGACGGCTATCTCGCATCGCACCTGATCGATCCGGCGATGCTCCGGGCCGATGCCTTCGAGGCCTTCATGGACGATCGCCAGAAGCGGCTGCTTGGCCTGATCGAGCAGGCGATGGGGAAGGCCGCCTACAAGGGCGACGTTCCGGAAGAGGGCGAGGATGTCGAGAGCGACGACGACACGGCCGAAGCCGAGCAGACGATACCTTTGGCTTAAATGACAAGGACGCCGCCTCCGGCGGCAGGCTCGGCAGGGGGGGCCGCGGGGGCGTATGGTGTAACTTGACGCCGAACGCTTATTTTGGTAGCATAGATCATGAAGATCAGGAACGTGATCCATAAGGGATTGCGACGCTTCATCGAGACCGATGATGCCAGCGGGCTGCAGCCCGCCGTCGTGGCCAAAATCCGGCGCATGGTCTCCTTTCTCCAGGACATGGAGAAGGAGGACGAGCTGCGCACGGTGCCGAGCTGGAAGGCCCATCAGCTGACCGGCGACCGCAAAGGCACCTGGAGCCTGTTCGTGACCAAGAACTGGCGGATGACGTTCCGGATCGATCGGGGCGAGATCGAGATCGTCGACCTCGACTATGAAGATTACCACTAGGAGGTGGCCATGGCTGCAAATCTGGGACTCCGCTTGAAGAACCCCGCCCATCCCGGCGGCTTCATCAAGCACGAGATCATCGAACCTCTCGGCCTGTCGGTGACCGCCGCGGCCGAAGTGCTGGGGGTCACGCGGGCGACGCTCTCGACGCTGCTCAACGAGCGGGCGCACCTGTCGCCGGAGATGGCGCTGCGGATCGAGAAGGCCTTCGGCGTCTCGATGGACACGCTCATGCGGATGCAGAACAGCTACGACATTGCCCAGGCACGCAAGCGGGAAGGGGACATCAAGGTGGCCCCCTTCAAGGGCAAGCCGATCGATCCGCAGCCGTCGATGATCTGACGCGAATGCTCCCTCCTTCTTGCAAGTGCACCTCATGAGTTTAATCAAGTCCAGAGAGCGAGTGAACGACCACGGCGAGGTATTCACTCCCCCGTGGCTCGTCGAAAAGATGCTCGATCTCGTCAAAGGCGAGACCGAGCGCATCGACGCGCGCTTTCTTGAACCTGCCTGCGGCAGCGGCAATTTCCTGGTGCCGATCCTTCAGCGCAAGCTTGCGGCAGTGCAGCTGAAATTCGGTAAGTCTGAATTCGGGCGGCGCCACTACGCGCTGTTTGGCCTGATGTGCTGCTACGGTATCGAGCTGCTGCCCGACAATATCGCCGAATGCCGCGCGAACATGCTGGAGGTCTTTGCCGACTATCTCAGCGTCGGCCAGCAGGACGAGGCCTATCGCGCCGCATCCTTCGTACTGACACTCAATCTCGTCCATGGCGATGCCATGACCATGCGCGACACAGCGGGCGCGCCGATCAGCGTCGTGGAATGGGGCTACTTAGGAAAGGGCAAGTTCCAGAGGCGGGATTTCCGGCTCGACGTGCTGACAGGGATGGCGAGTTTCAGCGCCGAGGGATCACTGTTCGCCAACCTCGGAAAGCACGAAATATTCACGCCCACATCATCATATCCACCGGTGTCGCTTGGCGACCTCGCGGAAATGTAACGGGCGGCATGGGGGGGAAAGAATGAACGAACAGGCGGGATTCACATTGCGGGGGCGCAATCCCGACGTACTGACCTGTATCGCCAATTTGTCGAACGACGAGGTATTTACGCCGCCGGAGTTCGCTAACCGGATGCTCGATACGCTGGCCGCCACTTGGGCGGAGCGCAATAGCGGCGCAAATATCTGGCAGGACAGCGGGGTCACGTTCCTGGACCCCTTCACGAAGTCCGGTGTCTTCTTGCGCGAAATCACCACGCGCCTGATTGCAGGGCTGGCAGAAGAAATCCCTGACCTGCAAGCGCGGGTGGATCACATTCTCACGCGCCAGGTCTTCGGCATCGGCATTACGACGCTCACCACCTTGCTCGCGCGGCGGAGCCTCTATTGCTCGAAGTTCGCCAATGGTGACCACTCTGTAGCCAGGGGCTTCACGACCGAGGCCGGAAACATCTGGTTTGAGCGCGTGGAGCACACCTGGGACGGCGGCAAATGCAGCTTCTGCGGCGCACCCCGCGCCCTGTTCGACCGCGACAAGGGGCTGGAGAACCACGCCTACGCTTTCATTCACACCAACAACATCAAAGCTCGCGTGGGCGAGCTGTTCGGAGCCAAAATGAAGTTCGACGTCGTTATCGGCAACCCGCCTTATCAGCTCTCAGCCGACGAAGCCGGGCAGAACGTTATGCCGATTTACAACCTGTTCGTTGAACAGGCAAAAAACCTCGAACCGGACTTCATCGTTATGGTGACGCCGTCAAGATGGATGGCAGGAGGCAAATACCTAGATGAGTTTAGGTCTGTCATGCTCAATGACCGTAGATTATCGGCACTCGTCGACTATCACAACGCGGCCGAAATGTTCCCGTCGGTCGGTATTAATGGTGGCATTAGCTATTTCTTGTGGGACTCTGCGCACGACGGCGACTGTGAAGTGACAACCGTTCGGGGCGGGGTTGAGATTGGACCCCATAAACGGCGTCTCAATGAGTTTGATGTGTTCATTCGAGATATTCGCGCTGTCGACGTCCTCAGGAAGGTGCTCGCAAAAGGCGAGCCTCCGTTTTCCGATATTGTATCTCCAAGGGACCCCTTCGGACCCTCCTTGAGCTCGAACTTCAAAGATTACCATGCGACACCGAAGAACGGTGATCTGCGAATCCATCTTAACATAGGAACAAAGCGCGAGACCGCCTGGGTATCACGCCACCACGTTACCAAGAGCGAGCATTTGATAGATGCCTGGAAGGTCCTAATTCCCAAAGCTGGGTCTGGGCGGGAACGGGAGAAGAGCGGCGTGGACCTCGTTCTGGGGCCGCCACTCGTGGCAGCTCCAGGCTCGGTATGCACTCTTACCTACGTCGTAGCAGGGCCTCTCGCTTCCCAAGAGGAAGCGAAGAGCGTTCACGCTTATCTAAGGACGAAATTTGCTCGCTTCCTCGTTTCATTGCGAAAGATCAGCCAGGATGCCCCCCGAGGTGTCTATGGATTTGTGCCCCAACAGGCTTGGAATGAAAGCTGGACAGACGAAAGGCTCTATCAAAAATACGGGCTGTCCGAAGACGAGGTCGCCTTCATCGAGAGCATGATCCGGCCGATGGAGGCGGGCGGTGAGTAAGCCGACGATCGAGGAAATTCTCACCCCCAAGCCGGAAGCTCGCCCGCGCATCTATGCCTACGCGATTGCAGCCGAAAGCCACGCGGGGCTGCTGAAGGTCGGCCAAACGACGCGCAATGTGAAGCAGCGCGTTGCGGAACAGCTCAAGACGGCGGCGATCACCAATTATACGATCGAGCTGGACGAAAGCGGCGAGCGCGATGATGGCGGCATCATCACCGATCATGCCGTGCGCGAAGCCCTGAAGCGCAAGGGTTTCGCCAATCCGCAGCTCGAATGGATGCGCTGCACCGTTGCCGACGTGAAAACCGTGCTGGCAGAGCTGCGCTCGGGCCAGCAGTTCACCGGCACCCACCATGAGGATTTCCCGCCGCGCAAAGAGCAGGCGGAAGCGGTCGATCAGACCTACGCCTATTTCCGCTCCCGTTGGGAGCAGGACCCCAAGGCGGTGCCGCGCTTCCTCTGGAACGCGAAGATGCGGTTCGGCAAGACGTTCACGTCCTACCAGCTCGCCAAGAAGCTTGGGGCGAAGCGGGTACTGGTCCTGACCTTCAAGCCAGCGGTTGAGGATGCGTGGCAGGCCGACCTCGAAAACCATCAGGACTTTGATGGCTGGCAGTACCTCTCGCGCAAATCGGGTCGCGACCCGAGCCAGATTGATCCCGATAAGCCGGTGGTGTTCTTCGGCTCCTTCCAGGACCTCCTTGGCCGCGACAAAGCCGGAAACATCAAGGCCCGCCATGAGTGGGTGCATACGACGAATTGGGATTTGGTCGTGTTCGACGAATACCATTTCGGCGCCTGGCGGGAGACGGCCAAGGAGCTGTTCGAGGGCGAGGAAGAGGCTGTCGCCAAGAAGGAGACCAGCCTTGAATATGCGGCAGACCTCGAAGACGTGAACGAGGATCTCGGCGTCCTCTCAGAGAGCGAGGCCGAGTTCCTGCCGATCACGACACGGGCTTACCTCTATCTCTCGGGAACGCCCTTCAAGGCCCTGGCCACCGGCGAGTTCATCGAGGAGCAGATTTTCAACTGGACCTACACCGACGAGCAGAAGGCCAAGGCCGCGTTCGCGGCCAAGAATCCCGGTAAGCGCAACCCCTATGGGGCGTTGCCGCAGATGCGCCTGCTGACCTACCAGATGCCTGACGAGCTGCTGGCAATCGCCAGCGCGGGCGAGTTCGACGAGTTCGACCTGAACGCCTTTTTCAGCGCAACAGGCACCGGGGACACAGCAGAGTTCAAGTTCAAGAACGACGTCCAGAAGTGGCTCGACATCATCCGCGGCGGCTATGCCCCGCAGACGGTCGAAAGCCTCAAGACCGGCACCAGGCCGCCATTCCCCTATTCGGACGTGCGGCTGCTACCCTATCTGCAACACTCCTTCTGGTTTTTGCCGAACGTGGCGGCCTGCCACGCCATGGCGAACCTGCTCAAGGAGCGGCAGAACACCTTCTGGCACGATTACAACGTGATCGTGTCCGCCGGTGCGACGGCGGGGATCGGCCTGGACGCGCTGCCGCCGGTGCGCGAAGCCATCGGCAGCGGCTTTGACACCAAGACGATCACCCTGTCCTGCGGCAAGCTCACCACCGGCGTCACCGTCGCGCAGTGGTCGTCGATCCTGATGTTGCGGAACCTTAAATCGCCGGAAACCTACTTTCAGGCGGCGTTCCGGGTGCAATCGCCATGGTCGATCAAGAACCCCAACGGGGATGATCCGAACGAGGAAGAGGTCCTCAAGCCAGTCTGCTTCGTATTCGATTTCGCCCCGACACGCGCGCTGCGCCAGCTCTCCGAATACGGCATTGGCCTTTCGCCTGGCGAGGCCAATCCCGAGAATGCGGTGCGCGAACTGGTCTCGTTCCTCCCTGTGCTCGCCTATGACGGCGCGAATATGACGCAGATCGATGCCGGCGGTATCCTTGATATCGCCATGGCCGGAACCTCGGCGACGCTGCTCGCGCGCAAGTGGGAGTCCGCGTTGCTGGTCAATGTCGACAACGACACGCTCCGCCGTGTCCTGGACAATCCCGAAGCAATGGCTGCCGTCGAGCGGATCGAAGGTTGGCGGTCTCTCGGGGACAACATCATCGAGACGATCATTAACAAGAGCGAGACGGTTAAGGACCTTAAAGCCAAGGCGAAGGAGAAGGGGGGCGAGCTGTCGGCGAAAGAGAAGAAGGAGCTGACGGACGAGGAGAAGGAGTACAAATCGAAACGCAAGCTCGTGCAGGAGAAGCTGATCAAGTTTGCCACGCGCATTCCTGCCTTCATGTACCTGACGGATTTCCGCGAAAATACGCTTCAAGATGTCATCACCAAATTGGAGCCCGAGCTGTTCCAATCGGTGACGGGACTGACGGTCGCGGACTTTCACCTGCTCGTGCGGCTTAAAGTGTTCAACACGGAGCGCATGAACGAAGCAGTGTTCGCCTTCCGGCGATATGAGGACGCCTCGCTCCGGTATACCGGCATCGAAAGCCACGAAGGGCTGACGCATTATGGCCTTTACGACACCGTGGTTGCAAAGGACGAGGCCGCGTGACCGGCAACAGCCATCCCGAAGCCTGACCCGAATATTCTGGTTTACATTTCCGGATTCTGAGTTGACATTTTTGCCCTAGAGTGTCACAATCATGGGTATGGAAGTTGACAAGTCTCTTTTATCTGCACTGATTGAAGCCGCCATGTCGGCGGATTACACCGGCGTCCGCCGTATCGGCGGCCAGATCGCCAAAAGCCTAGCGGAACAGGACGACCTGGAGGGCGCGAAGGCCCTCCAGTCACTGCTCCGGAAGCGTGGCGTCCCCCTTCAAGCTTCGGGCTATGCCGAGGCGCTTCCGCGTGACGCAGGATCGCGACTCCCCCTCATCGAAGAGGGGCAATGGCCGACAACGCCGATCATGCTCGGGGGGGAGGCTGGCCAGACCATCTCGCAGTTCATTGAGGATGCGCAGCATATCAGCTTGCTGGCCGAGAAGGGCGTGTCCGCGCGCCTTGGCTTGCTGCTTTACGGCCCACCCGGAACGGGGAAAACCCTGCTGGCAGGGCATATTGCGGCGTCGCTGCAACGGCCACTCTACGTCGCCCGCCTTGATTCCCTTATCTCGTCCCGGCTTGGTGAAACCGCCAAAAATATCCGAGGCATATTCGATTTCGTGCCTGCTCGTAACGCGGTGCTGTTCCTCGACGAAATGGATGCCATTGCGAAGCTTCGCGATGATCGGAACGAGCTGGGCGAGCTAAAGCGTGTCGTGAACACCGTTCTTCAGGGGCTCGATTCCCTGACGGACGACGTGGTGACCGTCGGCGCGACCAACCATCCACACCTCCTCGATCCCGCCATTTGGCGGCGCTTTCCCTACAAGGTGAAGCTGGACCTTCCCGATGAGGACGTGCGCGCCAGCATGTGGGAGCATTTCCTGTTTCAGGGAGATGCCCTTCACAAAGACAATGCGCGCTTGCTGGCGCGGGTTTCAGAAGGGCTGAACGGCGCGGATATCGAGAACATCGCGCTCGCGTCGAGGCGGCGGGCGATCCTCAGTGACCGCGAGGTCGATCTGGCGCGTATCCTTCTCGCGGTCGGCGGATCAAAAACCGGCAGCCCACGCCTGCTCGACAGCCGTGACCTGGAAACGGCGGATAAGAAGGTTTTGACCCGCCTGCTCCACGAGAAGGGCGGCATTGGCCAAGCCGAGATTGGCAAGATCGTCGGTGTCAGTCGTCAGATGGTGCACCGCTATCTGAAGGAGGCGATCGATGGTTGATACTCCACGGCGGCCGCTGCTGAACCCCGTTCTGCGCTTCATCAAGGACCCCAAACCGGAAGGGGTGTCCGGCGGCGGAAAGAACGCGAGCAGCATCAAGACGGACCGCCTGCCTGAACAGCGGCGCGTACTGTCTCGACAGTTCCTTGCCCTGTCCGAAGAGACGGCGCAGCGCCCCCGGTTCGATGGACGCGTTGTGCTCTACGCGGCGATGTTCGACGACTCCCTTGCGCCCAGCTACACGCCCTCGGACCTCTTTAGCCGGACGCGGGATGCGCGGCTCATTGCTCCTTATCGGTCGGGATACCTCGTCGAAGTGGCGGCGAACCAGCTTCCCGCTTTTGCGCGCCTTGTGCAGCGCACGGACCTGGCCAAGGAACAGGTGGACATCTCCCGCATCGAAGCTGTCCGCTTTTTCGAGAACGAGGATACCACCGGAGCCACGTCTCTGGACGAGATTTGGGATGCTGCACCGGAAACCAAGGGCGGCAGGGCCTTCACGGTCTGGCTCATGCCTCTGCGCGGCCGCGATGCCTCAGAAGAACTGATCGAGCGCTTTGCTGCGCTCCGCGATGGCACGATTACACCGCCGCCGCCTCTTCTGGCCGGCGTCAATCTCGATGCCGAGAGCGACGTTCCGGTCGTGATGCGGCGCAGCCTGCGTGCGGCGGGCGCGAGCGGCGACCGCATTAATCTCGCGATGCGGGCTTATCGCCTGCGCCGTCGGGCGCGCACAACGGTTCTCGTTCCGTCGCGGGCCGCGCTTGGCCAGCTTGTCGCGTCAGGCACCGTATTCCGTATCGAGCCGGTACAGCCGATCACCTCCACCTCGCCCGGGGAGGGTCGGGAGCCGGACCGCCCTTTACCGGAAAACTTGACGATGCTGCCGATCGTCGGCGTCGTTGATGGCGGCATGACGGCGGGGTCCTACCGTCATGCAGAGGCGTGGCGCGCCCCACCGCTCGTCGCTGATGGCGCGGCCGATACCCAGCATGGAAATTGGGTAACGTCTCTCGTGGTGCAGGGTCATGACTGGAACAACAATCTTACCCTGCCGCCTCTCTATTGCCAGGTCGGCACGGCCCAAGCCCTCGCAAAGCAAGCGTCGGGAGTCTTCGTCGACCCTCAGGATTTTATCGCCTATGTGGATGGAGTGATGGCAGCAAACCCGGACACGCGGGTTTGGAATTTCTCCCTCAATCAGGCCTACGCCTGCGATCTCGAAGCCGTGAGCGCGCTCGGGCATGATATTGCCTTGCTGGCGCGCAAGCACCGCGTGCTACCCATCATCTCCGTAGGCAACAAGCCGGGCTCCCGGCTTCAGCCGCCCGCCGATTGCGAAGCGGCGATCACAGTCGGAGGCCGGAGTCACGACGGCAACGGCGATCCGGCGGGGGAATGTCCCGTGAGCCTGTGTGGGCCAGGGCCGTCCAGTATGCTCAAGCCCGACCTTTCGCATTTTTCGCACGTCCGCGTCTTGGGCGGGCATCTCATTCGAGGGTCGAGCTTCGCAACGTCCCTCACGTCGCCGCTCGCTGCGCACACGATGGAGCGGGTGCGCGACGCCTCTCCGGACCTTGTGAAGGCTCTGCTGCTGCACAATTCGGACGGGATGAACTTCGATCCGGCCATGGGCTTTGGCACGCCGTCGGCCGCCTCGCTGCCCTGGGAGTGCCGACCCGGCTTTGTCACACTGCAATGGCGCGCGACGCTTCGCCCTGGCGCAGCCTATTATTGGGAGCTCCCGATCCCGGATTCCCTGAAAAGGACCGGGAAGCTGAAAGGCGCGGGCGCGCTCACCGCGGTTCTCAATCCGCATCCGATGGTGACGGATTACGCGGGGCCGAACTACTTCAGTGTCCGTCTCGCGGCAGCGCTTCAGTATCAGCGCGGCCGCACGCCGAAAGGCGCGGCGAAATTCCACAACCTCCTGGGCTCTCTCGATACCGAAAAGATCACAGAGCAGGAAGCGCGCGCGGTAGATCACAAATGGAGCCCGATCCGGCACCACAAGAATGATTTTCAGAGCGTTAGCTTCGAGGGAGATACGCTGCGCGTCTATGCCCGCGTCTACGCGCGGGATCTGTACCTCTACGGGTACACCAGTACCGAAGAAATTCCCGAAATGGAAACGGCTTTCGTTCTGTCGCTCGGCACCGGCGATGAGAACGATGATGTGTACAACGAGCTGCGCGACCAGCTCGGTGCCTTTGTCGAAACGGCGGTCGTCGAGGCCGATATCGACGTGGACAACGAAGGATTCTGAGCATGAGCAAGGACAAAGACAGGACGGTCTATCGGCGGCCCACGGACAACAAATGGGTCGATAAGCGCAATGACGCCGGGCGTGGTTTCGTATTCGACCGGCAAGCCGACGCGATCGCCTCGGGCCGCGAAAAGCTCGTCAACGCCGGGGGCGGCGAGCTGACCGTGAAGGGGCGGGACGGGCGCATCCGCAGCAAGGACACGCTCGGCGGCGGCAACGATCCGGTGCCGCCACGCGACCGCGAGCATTGAGCTATATTAGCACCCGCTCAACCTCGTCGAGGCTGACCTCATCAGAGCGCCGGTCATAGAGCTGGGTGGTGCGCGTCGAGGCGTGATTTGCCATCATCGCTGCCTTCTCCAGCGTGCCGCCGTTCTTTAGATAGGCGGTGATGCCGGTCGCACGGAATGAATGGTTGCCGATCGCCGTGGCAATGCCGGCGGCAGCAGCGCGCCGCCGCACCATGGCGAAAGCGTTGGCCTGCGGCAGCGCATTGGTGCTCAAGGCCCGCGTCCCCCGCGCGATCGTGCGGAACAGCGGCCCTTTTGGATCGCCTCGCAAGGCGCAGCCGTCGATATAGGCGATCAGATATTCCTCCAGGTTGTGGTGGCAGGGCATCTCGTGCCGCTTGCCGCCCTTTTCATGCAGCCGCACCCATAAGCGGCGGTTCTGCGTGAAAACGTCTTCCACCCGCATCTTCTCGGCCGCGCCGATGCGGCCGAAGCTGTAGATCATGAGCCCGATCAGCGCGCGGTCCCTAAGGCCTGCAGGCGTCGTCACGTCGATGCTGTCGAGCAGCATTCGCGCTTCATCCGGGGCGAGCACCGGCGTCTTGCCGCGCCTGACGCTATGCGACGGCCCTCGCACAGAGGCGGCCGGATTCAACGGGACAATCTGGCCGATTACGAGCCAGTCGAAGAGGTGACGAATGGCGGCCAGGCGCAGCTTGGCCGTGGGCGCACTCCGTGCCGCTGTCAGCTCCTCGATGTAGCCCGCGACGTGTATTGGCTGCACGGCCGCGATTGACGTGATGCCGCGCGCTTCGCACCATGCCAGAAACTCGGCCGTCGCGCGGGCATAGGCCCGGCGCG
>JAESGM010000525.1_pt1 | contig 26172 bp, 24 predicted proteins | sample 9269721 | NCBI WGS metagenome assembly JAESGM01 (sample SAMN15720920, study PRJNA650825) | algae metagenome | isolation source: Komarekiella atlantica HA4396-MV6 and co-occurring heterotrophs from... | place: USA: Theobald House, Kauai, HI | collected 2009-07-29 | reverse complement strand
AACGTGCAGGTGATGGAGGGCGGTGACGAGGCCGCCTTGCGTGCACTCGGACCCCGTTTCGATCTTGTGCTCGTCGATGCACCTTGCAGCGGGTCCGGCACCTGGCGTCGCAAGCCCGATACGAAGTGGCGGCTGAAACCAGCCAACATTCCCGAGCGGCAAGCGCAGCAGCAAGCCGTGCTCGACCTCGGAGCGCAAATGACCAAGCCGGGCGGCTCGCTGGTTTACGTCACCTGTTCGGTGCTTCCGGAAGAAAACGCCGACCAGGTCAAAGCCTTTCTCGCGCGTCATCCGGACTTTTCGATCGAGCCCTATAGCGATGTCTGGCGAGACCGTGTCGGAGGCGAACCCCCACTGTCGGCCGACAGGAGCGAAGACACGTTGCAGCTTACGCCTGGCAGCCACGCGACGGATGGGTTTTTCATTGCGTTAATGCGCCGTCACAAAGCGTGATCGGGTGGCTGCCGTCAGGACGCTGAAAATTCCAACTTGCCTCTTGCAAAGTCCCAATTGGCCAATAAGTTCGCCGGCTATTGGGTCATAGGGACCCGGGTGTGTGCTCGGCCGATCGCCGGCTGACGCGGGGTGCGTATTGCCCTGAGCCAGAGCGCGGCCTTTTGAGGACAAACGTCCATCATGGCATCGATTGCCAAGGCGAAGCGCCCTAGGCGGCCTGCGCCGCGCTCCTGCCTCGGTCCCGTCGCGGACCTGGAGGCGCATCTCCCCGCTGAATGGTGGCGGAAGCTTTTCAACGCGCTCTACGTCAAGACCGACGGCGACGTCGTCGAGAACGTCGAGAACACACGTCGGGACGTAGACTTCATCGTCTCGGCGGCTGCGGTGCAGCCGCACAGCCACATCCTGGACCTCTGCTGCGGGCAGGGCAGGCACTGCCTCGAGCTCGCCCGTCGCGGTTTCAAGAACGTCACCGGCGTCGATCGCTCGCGCTACCTCGTGCGCCTCGCCAAGAAGCGCGCGCAGAACGAGCGCCTGCACGTCGTGTTCAAAGAAGGTGATGCGCGCAACCCGCGATTGCCGGAGTCGAGTTTCGATTGCGTTGCCATCATGGGCAACTCGTTCGGGTATTTCTCGAACAAGCAGGACGACGAGAAAGTGCTCTCCGCAGTCGGCAAGATCCTGCGCCCGTCGGGCCAGCTCGTGCTCGACATTACCGACGGCGCCTACATGGCAGACCATTTCGAGCGGCGTTCTTGGGAGTGGATCGACGAGCATCATTTCGTCTGCCGCGAACGCTCGCTTTCGGGCGACCGCGAGCGGCTGATTTCGCGCGAGGTGATCGTTCACGACGAACTGGGGGTCATCGCCGATCAGTTCTACGCCGAGCGCCTGTACACGCGCGACAGCATTGCAAAGCTTCTCGAAAAGACCGGCTTCCGCAACGTTCGCCACCACGGCAGCACGGAAGCCCTGTCGGATCGCGACCAGGATCTTGGCATGATGGCCCGCCGCCTGCTGCTGTCGGCGGACGCGCCGGCCCTGCCTGCGCGCAAGCCCAAGGGCAAAGTGCAGCAGATCGACGTGACGGTGGTGATGGGCGATCCCCGTCTTCCCGACACCGTGAAGCGTGGCGGTGCCTTCAATCCGGAAGACATGGAGACAATCCGCCGTCTCAAGGACGCACTCTCGGAGCTGCCGGCCTACAAATTCCGTTACCTCGACAATCACGCCACGCTCGATCGTGATCTGTCGGAGCTGCGCACCGACCTGGTATTCAATCTCTGCGATGAAGGTTTCAACAACGATCCCTTCAAAGAGCTGCACGTTCCGGCGATGCTTGAAGCGCTCGATCTTCCCTATACGGGCGCCGGTCCGCCAGCATTGGCCTCCTGTTACGACAAGGGGCTCGTACGTGCGGTCGCACTGACACTGGATGTTCCGGTGCCACTTGAAACGCATGTCCGGCCCGGTGACCAGGGCGCCACGCTGCCATCGGTGTTTCCGGCGCTGCTGAAACCGAACTTTGGCGACAGCTCGCAGGGCATCACCAAGGATGCTGTGGTCAGTAACGAGAAGGGCCTGCTCGATTACCTCGAACGCTTGCGCGTTGCGTTTCCGAAGCGGCCGATTCTGGTGCAGGAGTACCTCACCGGGCCGGAATATTCGGTCACGCTCATCGGTAATCCCGACCAGGGCTTGCGCGCTCTTCCGATACTCGAGGTCGACTTCTCCAAGCTCGACCCGAACCTCCCCAAGATCCTCGGCTATGAATCGAAGTGGGAGCCGGACAGCCCCTACTGGACGCAGGTGTCCTATCACGAGGCTGAGTTGCCGGAGCTTCAGCAACAGCAGCTCGTCGAACATTCGGCGCGCCTGTTCGAGCGTCTAGGCTGCCGCGACTATGCGCGCTTCGATTTCCGCGCCGATGCACGCGGAGAGCTCAAGTTGCTGGAGGTGAACCCCAATCCTGGCTGGTGCTGGGATGGCAAGGTGAACCTCATGGCGGGCTTTTCCGGCATGCGTTATTCGGAATTGCTTGGGCAAATCCTCGGCGCCGCCGTGGAGCGCCTTTCAATCGTCGCGAAGCAAGCGTCTGTTGCACAGGTCGAGGCTGCACAGTAGTTCTCGGGCAGGCAACCAGACGGAAGGCACAGCGTGACGAAGTACGCAGAGGTGTTGGTATTCGCGCTGCTCGTGGCAGCAATCGCTTACTTTGGGTCCAGCTTTGAGCCGGGCCCATTCTACGCCGCCCTTCAGAAACCGGCCTGGACACCGCCGGACGCGATTTTTGCCCCCGTTTGGACGGTCCTCTACGTGCTCATCGCTCTTGCCGGCGTAATCGCTTGGCGGGCGCAGGGGTTCGGACCGCTGCTATGGCTATGGCTTCTGCAGCTCGTCCTGAACGGCGCCTGGTCGTATCTGATGTTCGGCCAGAAGCAGATAACGCCGGCTCTGGTCGATATCGCCGCGCTGTGGCTGGTTATCCTCGCCTTCATCGTCGTTGCCTGGCCGATCCGCCGGATGGCGGCTCTGCTGTTCATCCCGTATTTCCTGTGGGTTTCCTACGCCGCAGCCCTGAATTTCGAGATCTGGCGCCTGAACGGCTGAGAACCCGTCCTCCCCGAGCGCTCCGTCCCTGCTATTGTCCCTTGGGCGGTCACAGGGGGGTGTCATGATTCCTCATACGGCAGATGCGCAGCTCGCCGCCGCGGCAAGCTGCGCTGATTGCGGGGCGGCGGTCAGCGGTAATTTCTGCTCCAGTTGCGGCGCCGATCTGCGCGAAAGCGCGCTATCATTTCTGGGCCGCTCGGCTGCACCCGTGAGACGCAGTTTCCCCGCCGTGTACGCCAAGATACTGCGGGCGCCGGTAAGGCAGACCGTGGCTTTCGCGGAAGATCCCAGTTATCGCGGGCACGTATCGTTCGCGCTGGCCGGCATCGCCCTGTACCTGCTCATCATCGTGCCGATCGTGGTCCGGCAGGTGGCGCCCGAGGGTGCTCAGGTCAGCGAGAGCATGCTGACCTTGATGAAGGTGCTGTCACAGGCCGGCGTCTACGTCGGCATCTTGATCGCCTTCCTGATGGCGTTCTTTGCGTTCCGGACCTTCGCGAGCGACAAGCGACCTTTCCACCAGTACTTCAAGCTCAACTGTCTCGCACTTGGCTTCGTGTCGCCGATCTACGCGATCTACGAGTTCGTCACGCGCAATCTGCTGCACGGGGTCGGCCTGTCGGCGATAGAGATGCAGCAGTTACCGACGGACGGCATTCATCCGACGATGTTCGTCTCGCTCGCGGTGTTTGTGCTCCTGCTGTCATACTTCATCGGCATCAATCGCCGCTTCTGGCGCATGCCGCTGTGGAAGGTCGTGCTCATCTACATGCCGACCTACTACGTCTCCGGCATCGTTAGCTATCAGCTGATGTGGTACGTCGGCTGGTACACGGCGTATCTGCTTTCCGCCGCCGGGGTCGTCAGCTAAGTCAGGTGGAACTTCCGGCGACAGTTGCGAGGTCGGCTTCGACGTGCCACTTGCCTTCGTGCGCGGTGCCGCCCGAGTATTCGCTCAGGATGGCGTCGAATTGCGCGCGGGGGATGGTGCGGAAGCCCATGGCGTCGATGGTGGGCGTGACGTCCTTGCCGTCGTTGAGCACGAAGCCCCATTTGGTCAGGTGCCAGTTGAGGCTGGCGAAGCCCATCTTCGAGGTGTTGCTCTCGCGGCTGAATTGCGATTCCGTCATGAACACGCGGCCGATGGCGATGCCATAGCCGCCGCCGACCAGGCGCCCGTCCTCGCCCCACACCTCGAACGAGTGCGCAAATCCCAGTTCATGCAGTGCAGAATAGAGGTGCATGACGCGAGGCGTGAGCCAGGTGAGTCCCAGCGGACGGCCTTTGCGCGGTTTAGCGCACGCCGCGATCACCTCGTCAAACGCTTCATCGAACGTTACGCGGTAGCGCGTTTTTTTCATCTCGCGGCGCAGGCGCTTGGAGACGTGGTGCTCGCCGAGAAACAGAACGGTGCGCTGGCTGCGCGTCCACCACTTGAGTGGGCCGACGTGGCGCCACGGGAAATATCCCCGCCGCGCCGCGGTGATGATACGCTCCGGCGTGATATCGCGGCACACGCCCGCAAACGTATCGGGCCGCGCCCGGTCGCGGTCCTCCGACGGAAGCACTGTCCCACCGCGGATCACGTCGGCGACGACGCCCCAGATCAGGAACGGTAGATCGTTGATGCGCCGCGGATGGCACGCATAGGCGGTGCCCATGATCCAGCGCAGCAGCCTGGCGCGCGTCGTTTCGCGGAATTCATGTCCTCTTGAACCAGGTACATGACCGGTCTTTTCCTCGGCGATGATGTCGAGAAGTGCGGATGCGACGTTGGCCAAGGCGTGGCTCCCTTAACGGATGGATTTGCCCGGGTGGGCTCGCCACTCGATATCCAAGTCGCGTGCCAAGCGGTTCGCGCGCTCGGCTCAGGGTTAACGCCTGGTCAATCGCGACACTCCGCGGCGCGGTCGAGCAGCAGTTGCCGCTCCTTGGCGTTCTCGGTCATGGCGGCCGCGCGTTCGAATTCGGCACGCGCTTCGTCCCGTCGCCCCAACTTGACCAGCAGGTCACCGCGCACGCTGGGGAGCAGGTGGTAATTCTTCAGCGCCGGCTCGTCGGTCAGTGCATCGACGATGCGCAGGCCGGCGTCAGGCCCGAGCAGCATCGAAAGGGCAACGGCGCGATTGAGCTCGACGACCGGCGACGGCATGATCCCGGCCAGTTCTCCATACAGCCCGACGATCCGCGCCCAATCCGTCGCGTCCGCCGTGCGCGCACGCGCATGGCATGCGGCGAGCGCGGCCTGCAGCGTATATGGCCCGCGCTGATCATCGAGTGCCTCGGCCCGCTGCAATGCGGCCAAGCCGCGCCGGATGAGAAGCTGATCCCAACGCGCGCGGTTTTGGTCCAGCAGCAGGATCGGCGCCCCGTCCGGGCCGTACCGGGCCGCGAGACGAGAAGCCTGAAGCTCCATGAGCGCAACGAGGCCGTGCACTTCCGCTGCGCCAGGTGATAGCTCGGCCAATATGCGGCCCAGGCGCATCGCCTCCTCGCACAACTGCGGGCGCATCCAGTCACCGCCGGCCGTTGCCGAATATCCCTCGTTGAAGATGAGGTAGATGACGGCGAGGACCGAAGCCAGGCGTTCGCCGAGTTCGTCGCCGTGCGGCACTTCGAACGGCACCTGCTTTTCGGCGAGCGTACGCTTGGCACGCACGATGCGCTGCGCGATGGTCGGCTCCGGTGCGAGGAAAGCGCGCGCGATCTCGTCGGTCTTCAAGCCGCCGATCAGCCGCAAGGTGAGCGCGACCTGCGCCTCCCGGCCCAGCACCGGATGGCAGGCAGTAAAGATGAGGCGCAACAGGTCATCGCCGATGTCGTCGTCCAGCGCGGCGTCGAGATCGGGCATGGCGCCTTCGCCATCAGTCTCCTGCTCGTGGCCTATCTGGGCGTGCTTGCGGTCGATGAGCTTGGCGCGACGGAAGCGATCAATCGCCCGCCGTTTCGCAGTGGCCATCAGCCAGGCGCCCGGCTTGTCGGGTATGCCGGATACCGGCCATTGCTCAAGCGCTGCAAGCAGTGCGTCCTGAGCCAGCTCCTCGGCGACGCCGACATCGCGCACCATTCGCGCCAGACCGGCAATAAGCTTCGCCTGCTCGATCCGAAAGACCGCTTCGATAGCTAGATGTGGATCGGCAGCCGTCATGGCCGCCGATCACAGCATCATCGTCTGGTCCGATCAAGGTCAGGCGGTCGTAGCGGCAGGCTCGCCGGCAGTCGCTAGCGCTTCACTGTCGGGACAGCCTTCACCCTCGAACATCTGCCGCACCTCGGTCTCGCCTTCCCAGTCGGGCCAATGCTCCAGATGCAGCTCCATGAAACGTATGGTCAGCGCCTCGGCCTCCTCGCGGCTCGCCACCTCGAAGATGGCGAACCCGCCGATGAGCTCCTTGCTTTCAGCAAAGGGTCCATCGGTGACCGCGAGCTTGCGACCCTCCTGGCGCACCCGGAAGCTGTTCATTGCCGACGGGAGCAGCCCGCCCATGCCGACCATGATGCCGGCCTCGGTCAGCTCCTGGCCAAGCTTGCCAACTGCATCCATAAGTGATTGCGGCGGCTGCCCGGAACGGTAGTCCTCCGAAGATTTCACAATCGACATGAAGCGCATCTCGGTTCTCCGATAGTTGTTTCCAGAGGGAGCGGTCTCACCGGCCCTGTCAGCACGTCGAACGGCATGGAGCCGGATCGACGTGCCCTGCGAAAAAAATCAGCCCTTCATCTTCTCACTGAGCCGGCGGTGCTCGTTGACAGCCTCGCTGTCACCGAAGTCGTCCAGCTCAAACAATTGCCGGATCTCGATTTCGCTTTCCTCCATGTGCGGGTTGGGGCAGCGCCGGATCCATTCGACAGCCTCGGCAAGCGACTTGGTTTCCAGGATCCAATACCCGGCCACGAGTTCCTTTGTTTCCGCAAACGGCCCGTCGATCACGGTGCGCTTGTCGCCCGAAAAGCGTACCCGCGCTCCCTTGGAGCTAGGCTGCAGGCCGTTGCCATCCAGCATGACCCCGGCCTTGACCATCTCTTCGTTGAACTTGGCCATGGCGGAGAGCAGCTCATCCGATGGCATCTCGCCCGCCTCAGACGACTTCGTGGCCTTCACGAACGCTATGAATCGCATCGTTGTTCTCCTTAGTGAGCGTCGGTTGCGAACCGGGGCGGCCCCCCTGGCTCTGTCAGGACGACGAGCGGCCCGAGCGGAAATCGACACGCCGAGGCAACTTTTTTTGGGCGGAACCTAAAAACCCGGCAAATCGCGGCGCCAGCGTAGCTTGACGCTCCACTAGGTGGGTGGTCTATGGCGCTGCTCAGGGCGCTAACCTTGGAGCTTCCGTGACCGAAACCGTACTTATCATCGACTTCGGCAGTCAGGTGACGCAGCTCATCGCGCGCCGCATCAGGGAAGCGGGGGTCTATTCCGAGATCGTCCCCTTCAACCAGGCCGAGGCTGCCCTTGGTCGCCTGAAGCCCAAGGCGCTGGTCTTGTCCGGCGGGCCGGCTTCGGTGACCGCGGAGGGTTCGCCGCGTGCGCCGCAGGGTGTGTTCGACAGCGGGCTGCCGATCCTGTCCATCTGCTACGGGCAGCAGACCACGGCAGTGCAGCTCGGCGGCGTGGTCGAGGGCGGCCATCCGGCGGAGTTCGGCCGCGCCGAGGTACTGATCAAAGAGCCGTCCGCGCTGTTCGACGGCATCTGGGATGTCGGCAAGCGCTATCCGGTATGGATGAGCCACGGCGATCGCGTCACGCGCATGCCGGACGGGATCACCGTCAAGGCGACGAGCGAGAACGCTCCGTTCGCGGTGGCGACCGATGAAGCGCGGCGCATCTATACGACCATGTTCCATCCGGAGGTGGTGCATACGCCCGACGGCGCGAAGCTGCTCTCCAACTTCGTGCACAAGATCGCCGGTCTGAAGAACGACTGGACGATGGCGCATTTCCGCACCTCGGAGATCGATAAGATCCGCAAGCAGGTCGGTAGCGCGCGCGTCATCTCAGGCTTGTCCGGTGGCGTCGACAGCGCGGTTGCCTCGGTGCTCATTCATGAGGCGATCGGCGATCAGCTCACCTGTATCTTCGTCGACCACGGCCTGATGCGGAAGAACGAGGCGGAGGAAGTCGTCAGCCTGTTCCGCGGCCATTACAATATCCCGCTCGTGCACGTCGACGCCAAGGATCGCTTCCTTTCCGCGCTGGCCGGCAAGTCGGACCCGGAGGCCAAGCGCAAGACCATCGGCGCGCTGTTCATCGACGTGTTCGAGGAGGAGGCGCGCAAGCTCGGTGGCGCCGACTTCCTCGCGCAGGGGACGCTCTATCCCGACGTGATCGAAAGCGTATCGTTCACCGGCGGTCCGTCGGTGACGATCAAATCGCACCACAACGTCGGCGGCCTGCCGGAACGGATGAACCTGAAGCTCGTCGAACCGCTGCGCGAACTGTTCAAGGACGAGGTGCGCGCACTTGGCCGCGAGCTAGGCCTGCCGGAAAGTTTCGTCGGGCGCCATCCGTTTCCCGGTCCGGGACTCGCCATCCGCATCCCCGGCGAGATCACGGAAGAAAAGCTCGACATCCTGCGGCAGGCAGATGCGATCTACCTGGAGGAGATCCGCAAGGCGGGCCTCTACGACAATATCTGGCAGGCGTTCGCCGTGCTGCTGCCGGTGCGCACGGTGGGCGTCATGGGCGATGCGCGGACCTACGACTACGTCTGCGCGCTGCGCGCCGTCACTTCGACCGACGGCATGACCGCGGACTATTACGACTTTTCGCACTCGTTCCTGGGGCCGACGGCGACGCGCATCATCAACGAGGTGCGCGGCATCAACCGCGTCGTGTACGACATCACGTCGAAGCCCCCCGGCACCATCGAGTGGGAGTAGGGCGATGGCGAAGCCGGTGACGATCTACGGCATACCCAACTGCGATACGATGAAGAAGGCGCGCGCCTGGCTCGATGAGCATGGCATCGCGTACGAGTTCCACGATTACAAGAAAGCCGGCATCGACCGCGCGCACCTCGAGACGTGGAGCAAGAAGGCCGGCTGGGAGATGCTGCTCAACCGCGCCGGCACGACGTTCCGCAAGCTTCCCGACAAGGCCAAGCAGGGCCTCGACGAAAAGACCGCCATCGCGCTGATGCTGGAGCAGCCGTCGCTCATCAAGCGGCCGGTGCTGGAGCTGGCGCGCGGCAAGCTGCTGGTCGGCTTCAAGCCCGACGCCTACGCAGAAGCGTTCAAGCCGGGCTAGGCGAGCAGGTCGCGGACGAGCGGGGCGACCTTCGTGCCGTAGAGCTCGATGCAGTGCATCAGCCTGGCATGAGGAAGCGTGCCGGCGCTGTATTTCAGGTCGAAGCGCGATGCACCGATCGTCTTCGCCGTGGCGGCGATCTTGCGCGCGACGGTTTCAGGGCCGCCGACGTACAGCGAGCCGTGCTCGATCTCCTGATCGTATTCGGCACGGCGCATCGGCGGCCATCCGCGTTCGGAGCCGATCTGGTCGCGCATGCGCTTGTAGTCCTCGAAGAACTCGTCGCGCGCCTGAGCGTCGGTATCGGCGACGTAGCCGGGCGAATGAATGCCGATGGGCAGCACGGGCTGGCCGAACTCCTGCAGCGAGGCGAGGTACAACTCGGCATACGGCCTGAAGCGCTGCGGGTCGCCGCCGATGATGGCGAGCATCAGCGGCAGTCCGTAGCGCGCGGCGCGTACGACGGATTCGGGGCTGCCTCCGACACCGATCCAGGTCGTCAGCGTCCCGCGCTCGATGGGCGGGAAGACGCGCTGGTCGGTCAGCGGTGCGCGTGTCTCGCCGCGCCACGTGACAGTTTCGTCGCGCAGGAGTTTCACGAACAGGTCGAGCTTTTCGCTGAACAGCTTCTCGTACTGATTGAGCGGATAGCCGAAGAGCGGGAACGACTCGGTGAACGAGCCGCGCCCCAGGATGACTTCGGCGCGGCCTCTCGAGGCGGCATCGAGCGTCGAGAAGCGCTGGAAGACGCGCACCGGATCGTCGGAACCGAGTACGGTGACCGCCGAGCCAAGACGGATGTTCTGCGTGCGTCCGGCGATGGCGGCGAGCACGATGTCGGGCGCGGAAATGGCGAAATCGGCACGATGATGCTCGCCGACGCCGAAGAAGTTCAGGCTGACGTCATCGGCGAGCACGGCTTCGTCGATGACGTCGCGGATGACCTGGGCGTGCGACAGCAGACGTCCGTCGGCGCCCATCGTCACGTCGCCGAAAGTATCAAGTCCGAGCTCGAGAGGGGGCATAGCGGCTCACCGGGAATGCGAATGAAGCGCACAAGGTGGGGACGAAGGCGCGCTGCGTAAAGTAGCAGGCCGCGGCCGCGACAACGGGTGCGCGCGGCAGTGTGTGACCCGGCTGCGCCGACTGCTAAAAGGGGCCCCTGGCCGCGATACCGAGATGCGTGATCTCAGGAGAATGCAATGGAGTATGTGAAGCTTGGCCACACCGGCCTCGACGTGTCGCGGCTTTGTCTCGGCTGCATGACGTACGGCGTGCCGGAGCGGGGGCCGCACCCGTGGACGCTGGACGAGGAGAAGAGCCGCCCGCTGATCCGGCAGGCGCTGGAGGCCGGCATCAACTTCTTCGATACGGCGAACGTCTATTCGGACGGCACGTCGGAGGAGATCACGGGGCGCGCGTTGAAGGATTTTGCGCGCCGCGACGAGATCGTGCTGGCCACCAAGGTGCACGGCCGCATGGCGCCAGGGCCGAATGGCGCGGGCCTCAGCCGCAAGGCGATCCTGCAGGAGATCGACAACTCGCTGCGTCGTCTCGGCACCGACTATGTCGATCTCTACCAGATCCACCGCTTCGACTACGACGTGCCGATCGAGGAAACGCTCGAAGCCCTGCACGACGTGGTGAAGGCGGGCAAGGCGCGTTATATCGGCGCCTCGTCGATGTACGCGTGGCAGTTCGCGACGATGCTGCACGTCGCCGAGGCGAACGGCTGGACGCGCTTCGTGAGCATGCAGAACCACCTCAACCTGCTCTACCGCGAGGAAGAGCGCGAGATGCTGCCGCTGTGCGAAGCGGAGGGCATCGGCGTCATCCCGTGGAGCCCGCTCGCACGCGGGCGCCTGACGCGGCCGGCGGAAGAAACAACGGAGCGGGCGCGAACCGACGAGTTCGGCAAAACGCTCTACGGTCACGCGCAGGATGCCGAGCGCAAGATCGTCGAGGCCGTCGGAGCCGTTGCGCAGGCGCGCGGGGTCACGCGTGCGCAGGTGGCGCTGGCCTGGGTGCTGGCGCAGCCGGTCGTCACGGCACCGATCATCGGGGCGTCGCGGCCGGGGCATCTGGAGGACGCGATCGCGGCGCTCGACCTGGGACTGAGCGAGGGCGAGATCGCGCAGCTCGAAGCCGCGTACGTTCCGCTACCTGTGTCGGGCTTTACCTGATCAGGCGCGCCGGCGGTCTACGCAGGTGCTGCGAGCAGCTCCGGCAGCTCGGAGAGGCTACGCACTTCTCGGTCGGGTGCGCCGGGGAGCCGTTCGGCGCGGTGGCCGTAGCGGTTGCACCAGACGACGCGCAGGCCGAAGTTCGACGCGCCGTAGGCGTCCCAGGCGTTAGACGATTGGAACGACACCTGATCGGCGCGCAGCCCGAGCGTTTCCAGGCCGTAGGCGTAGACGCGCGGATGCGGCTTGAAGACCTTCACCGCGTCGACCGACATGACGGCATCGAACATTTCGGTGAGCCCTGCGGCGCGCACGGCCGAGTCGAGCATCTTCGCCGAGCCGTTGGACAGGATCGCCGTCTTGAAGCCGGCCTCGCGCAACTGCGCGAGCACGCTCGGCACTTCCGGGAACGGCGTCGGCGACAGGTACATCTGCATCAGCTGCGCGTGCAGCTCCGGCGATGCGATGTCGAGGCTGTCGAGCGCGAAGTCGAGAGCGTCGGCCGTGACCTGCCAGAAATCGGCAAAGTCGTCCTGCAGCGAGCGCAGCCAGCTGTACTGGAGCTGCTTCTCGCGCCACACCGAGATGAGCTGGGTGAGCTTCTGGTCGGGCACGTCCTGGCAGCGGGCCGCGGCGGAGGCGAAATCGAAGAGAGTGCCGTACGCGTCAAATACGCAGGCCTTGATGCCTTCGATGCGGTCCATGTCAGCTTTCTCCCGGTGAGTCACCAGAACCAGTCATAGCATTCCCTGTCCCTTGATGGAGTGCTTTCCCCAGGCACACGAGCCCCGGATAAGGGGCCGTGCCGTACGGCGCAATAGGGTCAAACCCAAAGCTGCGATAAAGCTTTATCGCGGCCGTCATGTCTTCGAGGGTGTCGAGCTTGATCTCGCCGTAACCCAATCGGCCTGCCTCGGCGATAGCTCTCGCAACCAGCGCCTTGCCGAGACCGGTGCCTCTGGCTCGAGGGACCACATACAACCGCTTCAGCTCGCATGCTATTGCGTCGATCGGGCGCAAGGCGACGCATCCGGACACGACGCCCTCGGCGCTGCGGGCGACCAGCAGTGATCCGCGCGGGGGAGCATAGGCGCCGGGCAGCGTGCCGAGCTCCTCGACGAATCCCTGCCGTCGCAGATCGACCCTGAGCGTCGCCGCGTATGCGCGAAACAGATCCGCGATAGCGCCCAAGTCCGTTGCCCGAGCAGAGGCGATGATGAATTGGTGCATTGGAAAGCTACTGGCGGCCTGACGGCGCATTTGCGTGGGCCGGAAATTGATCCGGTCACCGCGATTTATGCGAGCTGATGGCGTCCTGACAATGCGATGAGGTGGACCGCATCCTGTCCATGCCGCGCTGGTGATTTCGTTGAGGGCCGGGCGCGTACAGATGACGCACGCTATGCGCGAACACTAGAGCGCAGGAGGGTAGCCCTCCAGCCGGGAGAGCTGGAGGGCCGTGACCGGCCGGAGGGGGGACGGGGGAGGAATTCCGGCCGGGAGACAGAAAATGCCGCTATCCGATGTAGTTCGGGCACCGAGGCGGATTGTTACTCGTCGTCGATCGACTTGATCAATTCCTCGGCAAATCCGGCGATGTCCTCCGGAATGGCATCGGACAGGGCCGCAAAATCTAAGGGTTTGGCATCGTCGCCGGGGAGGCCCGGCGTGACGATCTCCGCGAGGGAAGCGGTATCGATGGGATCGGCGTGGGCGGCCAACGACCCGAACGCCGCGGCGGAGAAGATGGCTCCGGCGAGAAGCAATGGCTTGAGAAATCGCATGGTCCTGTCTCCCTTGGAGAGCTGCGTAAGCTCTCAGCGAGACTAGGCTTCCAGGCAGCGGGCGCTGTTACGTGCGGAACAGGTCGGGCGTCAGCGCGACCGGACGCCGTCCAGTATGGCGATGATGTCGTCCGGCGAGGCGTCCAGCGGGAGGCGCAGAAAGTCGGCGTCGAGTTCCAGAGCCTGTTCCAGAAGCCGGTGAAACTCTTCGCGATTGAGCTCGACAGTTCCGAACTGGCGCAGGTGATCGGTCACGAACTGAGTGTCGAGCAGACGAAAGCCCCCGTGGGCCAGTCGCGCGGCGAGGTACAGAAGCGCGATCTTCGAGGCGTCGCGCGCATACGAAAACATACTCTCGCCGAAAAAGGCGCCGCTCAACGCCACCCCGTAGAGGCCACCGACGAGTCGTTCCTCGTGCCACACTTCCACGGTATGGCAGTAGCCGAGATTGAAAAGCTCGCGATACAGCGTGCGGATGCGGTCGTTGATCCACGTCGACCGGCGCCCCGGCCGAGAGGCAGCGCATCCTTCAATGACGCCGGAGATGTCGGTGTCGACGCGGACTTCGTACGGCGTCGTGCGCACCGTGCGCGCCAGGCGACGAGGAACGTGCACGCCGTCGAGGGGAAGGATGCCGCGGTGCTGCGGTTCGATCCAGTAGAGTGCCGGGTCATCGGCACTCTCCGCCATGGGGAAGATGCCGCAAGTGTACGCCTTCAACAGAACCTGAGGCGTTATCTCGATGACGATGTCGTCGCGCGAAGCCATTGGTGTCCGTCTGCTGTGGACCCCTTCCGTAACAGCACAGCCTAGCGTGAGATCATTTTAAGTGGCCGTCAATCGTCTGTGCCGGCCACTAATCTATGACTTCCCGAGGTACTTTTCGAGCCAATGGATGTCGTACATGCCGTTGGCGATGTCCTGCTGCGACACCAGCTCGTTGAATAGCGGGATGGTCGTCTCGATTCCGTCGATGACGAATTCGGACAGAGCGCGCTTCAGCCGCATAAGGCATTCATTGCGCGTCTTTCCGTGGACGATGAGCTTGCCGATGAGGCTGTCGTAGTAGGGCGGGATGCGATAGCCCTGATAGACGCCCGAATCGACGCGCACGCCGAGGCCTCCCGGAGGATGCCAGTAGGTGATCTGTCCCGGGGAGGGGCGGAAAGTGCGGGGATTCTCGGCATTGATGCGGCACTCGATCGCATGGCCGGAAAACACGATGTCGTCCTGCTTGAGCGACAGCTGGGCGCCGGATGCAATGCGGATCTGCTCGAGCACCAAGTCGATGCCGGTGATCGCCTCGGTAACCGGATGCTCCACCTGCAGGCGCGTATTCATTTCAATGAAGTAGAACTCGCCGTCCTCGTAGAGGAACTCCACGGTTCCGGCGCCGCGATACTTGAGCTTGCGCATCGCCGCGGCGACGGTCTCGCCGATCTTGGCGCGTGCGGCCGTGTTGATGGCGGGTGAGGGTGCTTCCTCGAGAATCTTCTGATGGCGGCGCTGCAGCGAGCAGTCGCGCTCACCGAGATGGATGGCGTTCCCCTGCCCGTCGCCGAACACCTGGATCTCGATGTGGCGAGGCTTCTGCAGATACTTCTCGATATAGACCGCGTCGTTGCCGAAAGCGGCTTTGGCTTCCGAGCGCGCCGTGGACAGCGCCAGCCCGAGATCGGCCGCCGAGTGCGCGACCTTCATGCCGCGTCCGCCACCGCCGGCAGTCGCCTTGATGAGCACCGGGAAGCCCATGCCCTTGGCGATCTTCATCGCTTCCGCTTCGGTGCCGACGGCGCCATCCGATCCGGGCACGACCGGAATACCGAGCTTCCGGGCGGTCTCCTTCGCTTCGATCTTGTCGCCCATGATGCGGATGTGTTCCGACGTCGGGCCGATGAAGGTGATCTGGTGCTCTTCGAGGATTTCGGCAAACCGCGCGTTCTCGGAAAGGAAGCCGTAGCCCGGGTGCACGGCGTCGGCGCCGGTGATCTCACACGCAGCGAGCAGACGCGGAATGTTCAGGTAGCTTTCGGACGCCGGCGGCGGGCCGATGCACACGCTCTCATCGGCGAGGCGGACGTGCATGGCGTCGGCATCTGCGGTCGAGTGCACCGCGACAGTGGCGATGCCGAGTTCCTTGCACGCGCGCTGAATGCGCAGTGCAATCTCTCCACGGTTAGCGATCAGGACCTTATCGAACATTCTTTTGCAGGCAGTGAGCAAGAGGCAGTAGGCAGCGGGATGATCGATTGCGGGATCCCAACTGCCTACTCCCTGCTGCCCACTGACTTTCTCCCTTTATTCGATGATGACCAGCGGCTCGCCGAATTCCACCGGCTGGCCGTTCTCGACAAGGACCGCCGTCACCTTCCCGGAGTGGGGGGCGGGGATCTGGTTCATGGTCTTCATGGCTTCGATGATGAACAGCGTGTCGCCCTGGGAAACGTGCGAGCCGACCTCGATGAAGGTGGGGGCTCCGGGCTCGGGCGAGCGGTAAGCGGTGCCGACCATGGGTGACTTGACGACGCCAGGGTGCTTCGACGGGTCCGACTTGCCGGCTGCGGCGGAAGCGCCGCCGGCTGGGGCCGATGCCGCTGCGCTTGCCGGGGCGGGAGCGGCGAAGGTCGACTGCACGTTGATGGTGCGTGCGACGCGGATCTTGAGGCCGCTCTTCTCGATTTCGATCTCGCTCAGGCCGGTTTCGTTCAGGAGTTCGGCAAGCTGACGGATCAGCTTCTGCTCGTTGCCTGAGGTATCGCCCTGATCCTTGCCCGTCATACTTCGCTTTTCCTTCTTGTGCGGCTTCACTTTCCGCGTGCTGTCCTTAGCCACGGCGCGAGCCTGCGAGGAGGTCGGCCAAGGCCTCCAGCGCCAGCTCATAGCCTTTCGCGCCGAGGCCGCAGATCACACCCTTGGCTCCCAGCGATATGTACGAGTGCTGACGGTAAGGCTCCCGGCGGAAGATGTTCGAAAGATGGACCTCGATGACCGGCAGCTCGGCGGCTTGCAGCGCATCGAGCAGCGCGATCGAGGTGTGCGAATAGGCGCCGGCGTTAAGGATGATGGCAGCGGCCTTGTCGCGCGCCTCCTGCACCCAGCTGATCAGCTCGCCTTCGCTATTGGACTGGCGGAAATCTATGGTCAATCCCAATGACTTGGCTCGCGCCTCAGCCTTGGAGCGCACGTCGTCGAGCGAATCCGAGCCGTAAATGGCCGGTTCGCGCAGTCCCAGCATGTTCAGGTTGGGTCCGTTGAGGACGTAGATCGGTTTTGCCATGAGATCCTAGCCGTGCCGCCCGGCCGGCACGCGCCGGCATAGAGGGCGGCCCCCCATCTATCAGCTTTCTCGCAAGCGCGGAAGGCCGCCCGAGACGGTCCTCCGGCGGCCTGAAATCGCGGCGATTCGCGGGGCTGCTGCCGATTTTCGGCAGGCCTTCCGCTCAGCAGTAGGAGCAACCTTCCTTGCGCAGCTCCGCCACGTGCTTGGACAGCTGCTCGTAGAGGTCTTCAGGAGCGCCGGGAATGGCGCGGTCGCCGACGAGGAAGTGCGGCGTGCCGTTGACGCCCATTTTCTTGGCCAGGTCCTCGGACTTCTTGATCTCGGCCTCGACTTCGGGGGACTTCATGTCCTGCTTGAGCTTGTCGATATCGAGCCCGAGCCGGCCGGCGATGTTGAGCGCAACGGTTTCGTTCAGCACGCCCTTGGTGCTGAGCATCTCGCGGTGCATTTCCCAATACTTGCCCTGCTTGCCGGCGGCGATGGCGACGCGCGAGGCCTCCTCGGACGCCTTCGACAGGATCGGCAGCTCCTTGAAGACGACGCGCACTTTGGGGTCGTTCTCGACGAGCTTGACGATGTCGGATAGGCCGCGCTTGCAGTAGCCGCAGTTGTAATCGAAGAACTCGACGACGGTGATATCGCCGTCGGGGTTGCCGGCGATGTCGGCGTGGGGATCGCGGTAGATCTCCTTGGCGTTCTCGGCGATGGCGACCTTCAGCTTTTCGGCCTGCTCCTTCTCCATCTTGGCCTCGAGCGCGGACTGCACCTCGAGGAAGATCTCAGGATTGGCGATGAGATAGTTTTTGACGATGTCCTCGATCGCTTTCTTTTGGTCGCCCGTGAAGGCTGCGGTCTGGGTCGGCGCAGGTGAAGGCGCAGGGGCAGCAGCAGCAGCAGCAGCAGCAGGGGCCGGCGTCGTGGTCTCGGCCGTCTCGGCGGCATGCGGAGCCGGAGTGACGGTCCGGCCGCCGAGCAGAACGAGACCGGCCAGCGCGGCGACAGCCGGAACGACGAGCCAGGCAGCGCGGCGCTCGGACAGCACGCGCCAAAGACTGGGGCGGGGGGAAACGGACATTATCGGTGCCTCACGGAAGGGTCGCAGCGGAACTTCAGGGGCCGGCCGCGATCAGGTTTGGGGTTTGTAGTTGATGATGTCGTCGTTCTTCAGCCACTCGGGCGTGCCGGCGCGCAGCTTCGACTGAGCGCGTTTGGCGAAGAGCTGGGCTTGCTTGAGGTCTCCCTCGAGGAAGTAGGCCTGGGCGATCATCGCGTCGGCCTCGGGACGTTTGCCCTGCTTATAATAGCTGGTGGCCAAAAGGCGAAATGCGCGCGAGTTCTCGTCCTCGGCAATGGCCTTGCGGAGCAGGGAAACCGCCTCGTTCACCGCCGCCGAGCTGTCGTTGTCCTGCAGGGCGGCTGCGAGCTGCACGCGGATGAGGCTGGAGCTGGGCGCCAGCTTCAAGGCCTGCCGCAGGAACGGCACGGCCTCGCTGTTGCGGCCGGAACGCATGAGAAGATCGCCCTTCACCTCCCAGAAATAGGGATTGTTCGGGCGTTCGGCGATCAGACCGTCGATGCCGACCAGCGCTGCCTCGAGCGCGCCCTGGCCGCCCTGGAAGAAGCGCGCGAGCGAGCGGGCATAGCGCGCCGGAAGGCTCTGGTCGGAGGACGGATAGCGATTGAAGACGGTCTGCGGGCGCTCCAGGTAGCCCGAGAGCTTGGCGCGCATCAGGTCGTGGCGGAGCTGAAGCTCGGCGGAATCCTTTTGATTGTAGTAGGGGCTCGTTTCGACGAGCTGGCGCAGGCGCGCCAAGCGATCGGTCGACAACGGATGGCTTCGCGCGAAGGCGTCCTTCTGCGCGTCGGAAATGTACTCCTGCGCCGCGAAGCGCTCGAAGGTCGCCAGCATGCCGCGGCCCGACTGCTTGGTCTTGTTCAGCAACTGCAGGCCGGCCTGGTCGGCAGCGGATTCCTGCTGGCGCCGCTCGGCGAGCAGAGAGCGCATGATCACTTCGTTGCCGCCGAAAAGCACACCCTGGCCGGCACCGCCGAGGCTGTTGGCGGAATCACCGCCCGCCACTCCGCCCGCAACGATCAGGCCGATGCCGAGGATCTGCGCCAGCAGCGCGCGCGTCTGGTCCTTGGCGATACGCGAGCGCAGCGCGGCCATGTGGCCGCCGGTGATGTGGCCGGTTTCGTGCGCGATGACGCCGATCACCTCGTTCGGCGTGTTCGCCTGCATGAGAGCGCCGGTATGCACGAACACGTTGCGGCCATCGAGCACGAAGGCGTTGAAGCTGTCGCTCTGCACGATGCGCATCTTGATGCGTCCGCTGCCGAGACCGGCGGCGCGGAAGATCGGCTGCGCATAGTCGTTGAGAACGCTCTCGATCTCCGTATCGCGGATGAGGGAGATGCCCTGCGCCGCAGCCGGCGAGCTGCTCGCTACCATCGCCGCGAGCATCCCGCACGACAGGACCGCTCGGTACGATTTCATAACGACAGCGCTCATCCTCATCGGTAAGAGATCCTGCTCCAATACGGTTTTGGCGGACGCTTTCCGGAACGTAGTTGGGGGGTGGAGCGGCGTCAACGCACGCGTGGGTGACACCGGGCTTCAGCCCTCGGCCCCGCAGCCTCCGCCGGGGGCGGTTGGTGGAAGCGGCCCGGTGCGCGATAGAGTAGGGCTGCGGCCGGGCAGGAATGGGGCACGCTCGGCCAGCTTGGATAATCTTACCGCGATGTAATGGACGGCGCATGGATGAACGGGACATAGCCGGGCGAGCCGCGGCGGCGTTGGCGGTGGCTTCGCAGCGCAGCAACATTCCCAGCTTCATCGTGATGGATGTGATGCGGGCGGCGCAGGCGGCAGAGCTGGCCGGCCGCAGCATTATCCACATGGAGGTCGGCCAGCCCGGAACGCCCGCTCCGCTCATGGCGCGCGAGGCCGCTGCACGTGCCCTCGAGGCCGGCACGCTCGGCTACACCATGGCGCTGGGCAACGATGAACTTCATGCCCGCATCGCTGCGCATTACACGGATTGGTATGGCGTCGAGGTCGACCCGCGCCGCATCGCCGTGACGGCCGGCTCGTCCGCTGCCTTCGTGCTCGCCTTTCTCGCCGCGTTCGACATCGGCGATGCGGTGGCTCTGCCTTCGCCGGGCTATCCCTGTTACCGGCACATCCTCAGTGCGCTGGGGCAGCGCCCGGTGCTGCTGCACACGGGACCGGAAAACGCATGGATGCCAAACCCGGACGATGTGGTGGTGGCGGTCAAGACTGAACGCATTAAGGGGCTGCTGCTCGCCAGCCCGGCCAACCCTACGGGCAGCATGATCTCACGCGAGCGGCTGGCGGAACTGGCGAAGGTCTGCAGCCAGTACGGGGTGCGTCTCATCTCGGATGAAATTTACCACGGCCTCACCTACACGGCTCCGGCGCAGACGGCGCTTGCACATATCGACGATGCCATCGTCATCAATAGCTTCTCGAAATACTTCTCGATGACCGGCTGGCGTGTCGGATGGATGGTGCTGCCCGTGACGCTGATGAGGGCGGTCGAGCGGCTGGCGCAGAACCTTTACATTTCGCCGCCGGCGATCTCCCAGGTGGCCGCGCTTGGTGCGTTCGACGCCCGCGACGAGCTCGATGCGAACCGCGATGCCTATGCCCGCAATCGTGCGCTTTTGCTCGATCGGCTGCCCCGTGCCGGCTTCACCCGGTTTGCTCCTGCCGACGGCGCGTTCTACCTGTACAGCGATGTCGGCGAACTCACCGACGATGCAGGCGCCCTGGCTCGCGAACTGCTCGATAAAGCAGGTGTCGCCGTTACTCCGGGAACGGATTTCGACGCGGCGGAGGGGCAGAGGTTTCTGCGGTTTTCCTACGCCGGCAAGGGCGCCGACATGGCGGAGGCGGCGGCCCGCCTCGAGGCCTGGGCGGCGCGTCGGTAAGCGTTCGCTAACAAACCGCAAAATGGTCGCGACGGATCAGACCTGCCAGGCGCGTTCTCCCTGCCAACAGCGGCGCAGAGTAAACGGCGCGGCTGCCCAGCGGATCAGGAGATTCCCATGAACAATCTGTCACGTGCGCTCGCCGTGGCTCTGCTCGCCGCGACCGTGCCGGCCACGATCGTGGTTGCGCAACAGGGCGAGAAGCCGGCTGCGGAGAATTCCGCGGAACTGCGCGATGGCGCCTCCAAGGACGTGCTTTCACGCATGCAGGATGGCCGCATCGCCATGGCCAAGGCGGCGCTGCGCTTGACCCCCGAGCAAGAGAAGCTCTGGGCGCCTGTCGAAGAGAAGATCCGCGCCAACTTCGAAGAACGTGCCAAGAAGCGGCAGGCTTGGACCGAAAAGCGCGAGCAGCGCCGGGCCGAAAAGCGTGAAGATCGCGAAGAGCGCCGCGCGGATGACGGCGATCGCGATGACCGCGGCGACCGTGGTGATCGTAAGCGTGAGCGCCTCGCCCTGCCGGACCGTTTGGAGAAGCGCAGCGATCGTATGACCAAGCGCGCCGAGATGCTCAATGAGCGCGCCGCGAAAACGAAGGAGTTCGCCGCCGTTCTGAAGCCGCTCTACGACAGCTTCAACGACGAGCAGAAGCTGGTTGCCGGGAAGGTGATCGGGCACTTGGCCTTCGGCGGTGGCAAGGGCCATCACGGCAAGTGGGCGATGGGCGGCGGCAAGCGCCATCACCACGACCGCGATTGACGACAAACGTTCCCCGCGCGAGACGAATCTCAGGTTGCTTCCGGCAGCCTGAGCAATATGTCTCCGCTGCTGCGCCACTCGACCTCGTAGCCGCTGGCGAGGAGCAGGCCGATGCAATCGCGTTCCCACCGGCTCGACCAGTCGAGTTCCATGAAGATGCGGCGCGGCCACAAAGTGCGCGGCGCATTTTCGATCAATGGCAGCAATGCGCGATCTTCATAGCCTTCAATGTCGATCTTCAGAGCGTCGACGCGCTCGATCCCGTGCTTTTCGAGAACCGACTGCAGCGTGACGATGGGCACCTCGATCGGCGCGGCGCCTTCGAGCTTGGTCATGCTCGATAATCCTCGCCGGCTTTCATCCACGAACAGCGTAGCCGTTCCAGGCTCCGAGCCCACGGCCGTCGGCACTACGTCGACGTTCGAAAGCCCGTTCAGGCCGATGTTGAAACGCAACCGGTGCAGCATCTCGGGCATCGGCTCGACGGCGACCACGCGTCCGCTGGGGCCAACCTGACGCGCTGCGAACAAGGTGAAGGCGCCGCAGTTCGCTCCGACGTCGACAAACTTGTCCCCGGGGCGAAGTGGATGAATGATGGCGTCGCGGCCCTTGTGGTCCTGCCGGGCGCCCATGAACACGAGGCCCCATTCGGTGGGGTTGTCGCGAGACGCACAACGCATCTTGATGCCGTCCACTTCGATGTCGAAGTACGGCTGCGCGTCTTTCATGTAGTCGCCGAGCATCCGGCGCGCTGATCCACGCACAAGCCGGTTGCGGGTAAGCGCGATTGCGAATGCAGCCATGCCGCGTGGTCTGTAGCAGCCCCACGCAGGCATGGTTTCCGTTTGCAATGCAGCGCCCCCGGTTGCCATGGCGGCTAGCCGCCTAGCTTGCGCTGCCACCATCCCTTGCGCGCTGGTGCGGCATCGGCTTCGTCAGCGGCGGCCTCGGCTGCATCCGGCTGGCGAACGACGATACGCTCCAGCCGCGGCTCGCTGGAGCCACCGCGACGCCGTGTCGGTTTGGGCTCCCGGTCGGCATCGGCAGACGGCGCAGCTTCGTCGGCAGCTTCCGCTGCGCTTTCATTTGCTTCGCTTTCAGATGCCGATTCGAAACGGACCTCCTTGGCCGGAAGCTCTAGCTCCGGCGGCGGAGTGCGGGCGTCTGAGACCTCCTTCGCCGGATGCGTCCCGCCGGCATCGGCGCCGCCCTCGGCAAACTCGACCTCCGCTTCCTGGCGCCAACGCTCGACCTCGCCTTCGTCGCGGCTGTCGTGAGACGCAGCGTCGTCGCTGGGTTCAGCGTCGTCGTGTCCGCCTTCGGCATCGTCATGTGCGCCTTCGGCATATTCGGTCGAGCCCTCGCCGTTGGCGCGGGCTTCCCCGTTGGCAGCGCGTTCGCGACCACGCCGCCCGCCGCGGCGTCCGCGGCGCCGGCTGCGTCCGGTGCGGCTGCGCGGGCGGTCGCCCTCTTCTGCGTGACCCTCCTCGGTACCACCTTCGCCCGAAGCTTCGGCTTGGGGCGCGTGGTCGTGGTCATGGTCGTGCTCGTGCGCATGCGGCTCGTCGTGATCGTGCTCGTGATCGTCGTCGGCGAAATCAACATGCGGCTGCTCGCCGAAACCGTTGCCAGCTTCCGTCCGCTCGCCGCCACGACGACCGCGGCGCCGGCGCCTGCGCCGGCGTGAGCCGCCCTCCTCGGAGGTGCGGCCGCCGTCGCCATTGAGGTGCTGTTCGCGTCCGGCGGCAGCCGGTTGCTCGCGCGGTTCGTACGGCTCGCCGTCGTCCTCGCCCTCGAAGCCGGACTCCATGTTCACGACATTGCGCTCGATGCGGCGCTGCGGCTGGGCGGGTGCTGCACCCTTCTCGATGGTGAAGTTGGCGCCGGCAAGCTTGTCCGAGCCCGTCACCATGATCGGGAGACCGAGCCGGGCCTCCATGTCGTTGATGAAGGGGCGCTTGTTGTTGAGGATATAGAGCGCCACGGACGGCGTCGTCGTCGCGATGAGTGGCGCGCGCGTGCCGGCCATGATCGCATCTTCGAGACCGCGCAGCACGGCGAGCGCCACGGATTCAGTCGAGCGAATGATGCCGGTGCCCTGGCAGTGCGGGCACTGCGAGGTCGAGCCTTCCAGCACACCGGTGCGCAAGCGCTGGCGCGACATCTCCAGAAGGCCGAAGTGGCTGATGCGTCCGACCTGGATGCGGGCCCGATCGAAGCGTAGCGCCTCCTTCAGGCGCCGCTCGACGGCGCGATTGTTGCGCTTCTCCTCCATGTCGATGAAGTCGATCACGATGAGGCCGGCGAGGTCGCGCAGCTTCAACTGGCGGGCGATCTCGTCGGCCGCCTCGAGGTTCGTGTGGTAGGCCGTCTCTTCGATCGAGAACTCGCGCGTCGCCTTGCCGGAGTTCACGTCGATGGCGACGAGCGCCTCGGTCTGATTGATGACGAGGTAGCCGCCCGAGCGCAGCGTCACGTACGGGCTGAACATCGCGTTGAGCTGGCGCTCGATCTGGAAGCGCGTGAAGAGCGGCTCGGGCTCCTGGTAGAGGGTGACGTTCTTGGCATGGCTCGGCATGAGCATGCGCATGAAGTCCTTCGCCTCGCGGTGCGCCTCGCCGCCGGCGACGATGACTTCGTCGACGTCCTTATTGTAAAGGTCGCGGATGGACCGCTTGATGAGGTTGCCTTCCTCGTAGACGAGGTTCGGCGCCTGGCTCTGCAGCGTGAGATCGCGCACGCTTTCCCATAGCCGCAGCAGATATTCGAAGTCGCGCTTGATCTCCTGCTTGGTGCGCGAGGCACCCGCAGTGCGGATGATCAGCCCCATGCCCTCCGGCACCTCGAGCTCCTGGGCGATGGCCTTCAGGCGCTTGCGGTCCTGCGGGTTGGTGATCTTGCGCGAGATGCCGCCACCGCGCGCGGTGTTCGGCATGAGAACGGTGTAGCGGCCGGCGAGCGAGAGGTAGGTCGTCAGCGCGGCACCCTTGTTGCCGCGCTCTTCCTTGACGACCTGGACGAGGATCACCTGACGGCGCTTGATGACTTCCTGGATCTTGTAGCTGCGCGGGCGCCGGCGCTGGCGCGGGGGCAGCTCTTCAAGAGCGTCCTCGCCGGTCGAAACCTGTTCGACGCGCTCTCCTTGTGCCGGAACGAGCGCCTTGCCGGTGTTCTCCCCGGTCTCGGGGTCGCCTGCCGTCGAGGTCTGCTCGCCGTTGTCGGCCGTGTTTTCATTGGCGGCGACCGCGTCGGCGTCGTCGCTCTGCGGCGCTTCGGCGACGAGGCGGTCGTCGGGGGCCGCTGCCGCGGGAAGCGACCGCTCATCGGCTTCGGCAGCGCCGTCGCCGTTTACCGCGTGGTCGTCTTCGGCGTCCTCGGGAGGCGGGTTGCCGCCTTCGATCGGCTCGAGCACGTCGACATCATCGTCGTGCTCGTCGGCATCGTCATCGTGGTGGTCATCGTCGTTATGGTCGTCATCGTGGTGATCGTCGCTCTCGCCTTTGCGGGACGACGACGACCGCCGCGCGGCCAAAGCTTCGGCCTGAGCGTCGGCTGCCGCTTCCTCGGCGGCTTCGGCCGCAGCCTCCTCGTCGAGAAGGGCCTGCCGATCCGCCATGGGGATCTGGTAGTAGTCCGGGTGAATTTCGTTGAAGGCCAGAAAGCCGTGGCGGTTGCCGCCGTATTCAACGAACGCCGCCTGCAGCGACGGCTCCACGCGCGTGACCTTGGCGAGGTAGATATTGCCCCGCAGCAGCTTGCGGGCGGCAGATTCGAAGTCGAATTCCTCTACCCGGCCATTGCGGAGTACCACGACCCGGGTTTCTTCCGGGTGGGTGGCATCGATAAGCATCTTGTTGTTGTTGGACATTGCCGATCCTCGGCGCACCGGGCCGGCCACCTCCTGCCATCAGAGGCCGCAATTCGGTTATGAACTGGGTCGTGGGCGGGGAGGCGCCGGCGATGGGCGCGCAACTTTGTTGATGATGGGGGTGATGGATGTGCGAGGCAGGCAAGCGAGCCGCCACCCCCCGGAGCTCCCGGGCAGGTCCCGCGGCGCCTGGTGAGGCGCGCTGGAATGGGCATATGGCTCGTGCCTGTAGTGTTCATTTCAATTGGACTTTCAACGAGATGGCTTGAGCCGAGATGGTCTCGCGCTCGCGCCGTCGTCTCATGTCGGAGAGACGCCGGGCGGTTATCCGCCTGCTCCGTACGCCTTCCTTTCGCGGGCGAGTTTCCGGAGCCGGAAATGGCGATTTCCATAGTCTCGAGCAGTTTCCGCGGACCGGACAAAAGCTTCGCCGTTCAGGCTAAGGCTCCGCTGTCGTGACGACCCGGAGCGGGGGCTTTCGGGCACAGGGCGACTGCTCGACGTCTATATGCGGCAACGGATACCCGCTGGGCGGCGGACCGGCGCGAACGTGTCGACAAGCGTTCAACAACGTTCTTGCGGCGCACAAATGCCAACGGGAAGCGCCATTGCAGCAACGAAACAATAACTACGGGTTCGCCGGGAGGCTTGCAAGCATGATATAAGGAAGTGCCCCAGAGCCGACCGGCCAACCGCCTGCAATGTGAGGGAAATTCGGCAAAGGTTTGGTTAACGGGGTGTTGGTGGCAACGGCGGGATGAACGGCGGAGCCCGACGGGGGAATGGGGAAGCATCTGCAACATGGTTTCGGTGTGGCCCGATGGTCTCGGCCGCTGGTGATATTGGCCGGCCTCGTGGCGCTGCTCCTTGCCTCCGGAGGCCCCGCGTGGGCGCAGGCCACGGGCGGGAGCGTCCACCGTAAGAGCGTCGCCGTAGAAGCCAGCAAGGCGGAGCTGCGCGGCGATAGCGGCAAGACGACATTCTCTCTGCACCTGTCGCATGGCGTGCGTGCTGAGGTCTTTACGCTC
>JAESGM010000524.1_pt1 | contig 26349 bp, 28 predicted proteins | sample 9269721 | NCBI WGS metagenome assembly JAESGM01 (sample SAMN15720920, study PRJNA650825) | algae metagenome | isolation source: Komarekiella atlantica HA4396-MV6 and co-occurring heterotrophs from... | place: USA: Theobald House, Kauai, HI | collected 2009-07-29 | reverse complement strand
TTCCATTGTGCCGCGCTCGATTTCGCGCGTCACCGACAAGGCCGTGAAGATCAGCATGGTCATGGTCAGGATGGTGCCGACGAGGCCCGGCACAATGTTCAGCGCCGTGTCGGCGGCCGGGTTGTAGCGGGCATGCTGACGGAATTCGAACACCGGCTGGCCGGCTTCCGGGATCGCGCGATCATTTTGCAAAGCCGTGCGCACGAGTTGCCCCAAAGCACCAAGCGCAGAGCCCGATGCGACAGGATCGGTGGCATCGGCCGCAACCAGCAAGGCCGGCTTTTCTCCACGCCGGACCGCGCGCTCGAAGCCGCGCGGAATCTCGATGCCGAACAGCACCGTCCCCGACTGGATCAGCCGGTCGAATTCGGCTTCGTCGGTGACCTGATGCGTTACCTTGAAATAGCGGGTGTTCTCCAGCGCCTTCAGAATTGAACGTCCCACGTCGCTGCTTTCCTGCAGCAGCACGGCCGTCGGCAGATCGCGCGGGGTGGTGTTGATCGCATAGCCGAACAGGATCAACTGCATCAGCGGGATCATTACGATCATCGCGAATGACACGCGGTCGCGGCGCAACTGGATGAATTCCTTGATCAGCATCGCCCAGGTGCGGCGCCAGAAGCCACCCGACGTGTGATTGTTGTCGAGCACGCTCATTGGAAATTGTCCCGCGCCCGGCTCATCAGGTCGATGAAGACATCCTCCAGCGACGGTTCCGCCTTATGCCAGGTGAGCCCCGGCCTCTCGCGGTACGGCGCAATGGCGGCTTCCAGCGCAGCCGCGTCCCGGCCCGACACATGCAGGCTGGTCCCGAAGGGAGCGACCATGTCGACGCCCGGCTTTCCGTCGAGGTCATGCAGCAGGCCGTTGAGGTCTGCGCCGCTGACATTGTAGGTGTGCAACGCCGAATGCGCGATCACCTCGTCGACCGTTCCATGCACCAGCAATTCGCCATAGGCGATATAGGCGATCTCGTGACACCGCTCGGCCTCGTCCATGTAATGGGTTGAGACGAGCACGGTGAGGCCCTCCGCGGCGAGCGCATGAATCTCGTTCCAGAATTCGCGCCGCGCCTTGGGATCGACGCCGGCCGTCGGCTCGTCGAGCAGCAGCAATTTCGGATTGGGCAGGGTGCAGGCGCCGAGCGCCAGCCGCTGCTTCCACCCGCCGGACAATGAACCGGCGAGTTGCTCTTCGCGTCCCTGCAAGCCCAGCCGCACAATCATTGCGCGCGCCGCGCCGACGGGGTCAGGCAGGCAAAAAAGCCGCGCCACGAATTCGAGATTCTCGCGCACCGAGAGGTCCTGATACAGGCTGAAGCGCTGCGTCATGTAGCCGACATGCAGCTTGATCTTGTCCGCTTCGGTACGGATGTCGTAGCCGAGGCAGGTGCCATCACCCTTGTCCGGCGTCAGCAGGCCGCAAAGCATGCGGATGGTCGTGGTCTTGCCGGAGCCGTTCGGCCCGAGAAAGCCGTAGATCGTGCCGCGCTTCACCTGCATCGACAGGTCGCGCACCACAACGCGGTCACCGAAGGACTTGGTCAGTCCGTGCACATCGATGGCGATGTCGGAGGTCGCCATGTCGGAAGTCACCGTCACTTGCCGGCCTCGCGCGGATGCACCCGCACGTCGACCGGCTGCCCGACACGCAGCGTATCGACCTTCTCGGCGCGAGCCTCGACCAGATAGACGAGCTTGTGACGCTCATCGAGGGAATAGATCACCGGCGGCGTGAATTCTGCGTTGCGAGAGATGAAGCTGATCTTCGCTTCGATGGGCGCCCCGCAGCCGTCACAACTGACCTCGACCTTGTCGCCAAGCGCGATGCGCGGCAGCATCGCCTCCAGCACGAAGAAGCGCACCTTGATGTTGCCGGGCGGCAGCAGCGCCATGATCGGCTTGCTGGCCGGCACGGTTTCGCCTGGGCGATAATAGATCTGATGCACCGTCCCGGTCACGGGACTGTAAAGACGGCGGCGATCCAGCCGCGTCTTTGCCGCGTTCAGGCGCGCCTGCGTGTCGCGGACAGTCGCCATCGCATCGTCATAGGCCTTCTGGGTACCCGCCGTCGATTTGAGCAAGACCTGCGCACGCTCGAAGTTCTGCTTGGCATTTGTGTTCGCGGCCTCCGCGATACCGAGGTCCGACGTCTGAAGGTCGGAATCGAGCGTGAAGAGCAGAACACCCTTCTCGATCTTGTCGCCTTCCTGAACCTTCATCTCTTCGACGCGGCCCTGCTCGTCCGGACTGACGAAAATGAAATCCGCCTCGACCCATCCCTGCACGACGTTTTCGTCGGTCTTGCTGCATGCGCCAATCGCGAACGCAAGACAAACGAGAAGGAGTCCGGCGGCAATATGCCGGGTCATGACACGGTCCTTTCAGACAGAAGAATATCGATATGGGCGCGCAGCATCGCGCGAGCATCCAGCGGCGAAAAGCGTTCAAACAGGCTGTTCCAGATGACCGCCATCAACGCCGGCGCGAACAGCAATTGCGGAAACTGCGCCAGCGCCTTGTGCGGGATTTCCCCGCGCTCGACGCTGCGCTGCAGAATCGCCTGCATCGCACTCATCACGCGGCTGACAACCTCGCGATAATGAAACTCCGCGATCTTGGGAAAGCGCGGACCTTCGGCAATCATCAGACGAATGATGTTCTTGCGCTCCGTCTGAAGTACTTCGCTGACAAACAATTCGACGATCTGTTCCGCAATCGCACGAAACGGAACGTCGAGATCGCGCAGCTTTTCCAGATTGCCGACCAACGGCGTCAGCATCGAGCGGATGATCTCCTGGAACAGCGCCTCCTTGTCGGCGAAGTGCAGGTAGATGGTGCCCTTGGCGACGCCGGCGCGGCGCGCGACATCGTCGAGCCGCGTGGCCGCAAAACCGCCGGCGGAAAACTCGTCCAGCGCCGCTTTCAGAATCGCCTCGCGGCGGGCCGCGCTTTGCGCCGCGCGGTCCTTGCCCCGCCCGGCTTTCACCGCCGCGGTCACTTTCTCTTTTTCTGGTCGGCCTGAGGGCATCCGCACCAACATGATTGACTGACTGGTCAGTCATATATTGATAATGGAACCAACATGCAAGGCGCATTTTGGTGTCCGCCCAGCAGAGATAAGTTTGTTTTGTATCAGTCACTTATTCGGAATATTCGCGCCGGACTCAACGACGCTCCAGCTCGGCCCTGGCCGCCGTCAACGCATCGGGGGTATCCACGTCGGCGAGTGCCCCCTTCCCCGTTACCGGCACTTCCGCGACCGCCTCGGCGTATTGCCCGATCAGATGGCGGGCGCCGACGTCTCCTTCCAGAGCCGCGAGGTCGGAGAAGAAACGGCGCGACCACAGAACCGGATTGCCACGCTTGCCGTCGATGGTCGGCACCACCGCAAGCGCGCCTTTTTCCGGATCGAAGGCCGCAATCAGGCGATCGATCAGCGCGGCATCAACCTGCGGCATGTCGGCCAGCAACACCACGACGCCATCGACATCCGCCGGTAACGCATTCAGTCCCGCCCGCAGCGAGGTCGAAAGTCCTTCAGCGAAATCCGGATTGTGCACGATCCTGACCTTGAGACCCTGGAGCGCAGCTTCGACCTTGTCCCGCTGATGGCCGGTGACCACAACGACAGGATCCGCGCGTGAGGCCAATGCTTCGTCCACCGCGATGCGCACCAGTGGCCGCCCGCTGATCTCGGCCAGCAGCTTGTTCGGTCCACCCATGCGCGTTGAACGCCCGGCCGACAGAACGAGAGCCGCAATCTTCTTTCCGTTGTGCGGCACGGCCTCTTCGCGCGGCTGCGGCCGGGTGACGATTTCCATGAGCAATCCGCCGACCCCCATGCCGGTGATGTCGGCGCGCGAGACCGGCAAGCCGGCCAGGAGACGCATCAATATCCAGTCGAAACCGTTTTCCTTCGGCGAGCGCGCACATCCCGGCGCACCGAGCACGGGTTGTCCCTTTGCCTGTCCGATCAGCATGAGATTGCCGGGATCGACGGGCATTCCAAAATGCTCGACCTTGCCGCCGACCGCTTCAATCGCCGAGGGAATGACGTCACGGCGGTCGGCGATGGCTGAGGCACCGAACACGATCACGAGTTCGGCTCCATCCCGCAGCACTTCGTCGATCGCGCTTGCAAGTGCACGTTCGTCGTGCGGCACGCGGCGATCGGCGATGATCGACGCCCCCGCAGGCGCGAGACGATCCGCGGTGATCTTCAGGGTCTTTTCGACGACCTTGTCGGCAAGGCCCGGCAGCAAGGTGGAGACGATCCCGACCTTCCTAATCTTGTAAGGTGCAACACGCAGCAGAAATTTGGCCTTTGCAGCGATGGCCAGCGCCCTGTCGCGCGCAGCCTTCTCGACCGCAAACGGAATGATCTTCACCGTGGCGATCATCTCTCCTTCGACCACCGGCTTGAAGGCCGGCAAGGTGGCGAAGGTGATGGCTTCGTCGACAAGATTGAGTTGGTCGATCGCCGCCTTGTCGACCACAAGCACGCCGGCAGCCTCCGCAAACAGGTTGCAGCGACCGGTAAAGGCGCGGTCGGCCCGCACATGCTCGCCGACGATGGCGGCCGCGATCTCCGCGGCGGCTTTGTCCTCCGACACATCGCCTGCCTCGAGACGCGCCACGACGATCTCGCTAATGCCAGCGGCCTTGAGAGCCTCAACTTCGGAAGGACCGATCACCGTTCCCTTCTTCAGCACAAAGCCGCCCTTGCGGATGCTGTGCACCGCGGTGCCACCAACGGCGTCCACAACGGGAACGGAGCCGAACTTCATGCCCGCGCCTCCGCCGATTGCCGCAGTCGCGCGGTGATTTCCGCCATGATCGACACCGCAATTTCAGGCGGAGACACCGCTCCGATATTCATGCCGATAGGGGCATGAATACGCGCCAGCTGATTGTCGTTGATGCCCTGTGCCTTCAGCCGTTCAAGCCGGCGCCCATGCGTCTTTTTCGAGCCAAGCGCGCCGATGTAAAAGCATTCTCGCGCGAGAGCATGCGTGAGCGCGGGATCGTCGATCTTGGGGTCATGCGTCAGCGCGACAAAGGCTGTGTAGCCGTCGATATTCAGCGGCGGCAAGGCTTCGTCCGGCCATTGTGCCAGCACCTTTACGTCCGGGAATCGCTCCGGCGTTGCAAAGGCGGTGCGCGGATCGACGATGGTGACGTCATAGCCCAGAAGCTTCGCCATCGGCGCCAGCGCCTGGCTGATATGCACCGCGCCGGTGATCACCAGCCGCGGCGGCGGCACGTGCACAGTGAGGAAGGCCCGGCCCTGCGGCGTCTCTTCCATGCCGCTCTTGCCGCTGCGCAGATGCCTGGCGAGCAGTTCGGCGAGCGGATCGCTCTTCGCGTCAGCTGCCTTCACAAGCCGCTGCTGGCCGCTGTCCACATCAGTCACGACAATCACCGCCCGCCGGGCAGCGCGCTCGGTATTCAACGTTGAGAGAATGTCGAGACGCAATGCGGCTACTCCACCTTCTCGACATAGACCCGGATGGTGCCACCACAGGACAGGCCTGCGCGCCACGCGGTCTCGTCGGCGACGCCGAATTCCAGTGTCTTGGGTTTGCCGCTTTCAATCACATCCAGGGCCTCGGTGATGACGTCGCCTTCGACGCAGCCGCCGGAGACAGAGCCGAGGAAATTGCCTTCCTCGTCGATGACGAGATTGGAGCCGACCGGCCGCGGCGCCGAGCCCCAGGTCTCCACGACCGTGGCCAATGCGACCCCGCGTCCCGCCTTGCGCCAGTCCTCGGCCGCTTTCAGGATGTCCTCGTCGCGTGCGAGCAGTTTTGAATCCATGTTCAGACCCTTGCCTGGAAAAGTTCAGACATCACGCAATCTTCTTCAACCAGTTCTTCGACTCGTCGGCCCGCACATGATCGGACAACGCCGCGCACAGCTCGGCCATGGAGTCGAGATTGTGAATGGCACGCAGCTCGTCGACATGCGGCAGGATAGCCCTGATGCCAGAGGCCTTCGCCTCGAATCCCTCGAATCTTAGCAGAGGATTGAGCCAGATCAGCCGCCGGCAGGAGCGGTGCAGGCGGTCCATCTCGAAGCCGAGCCGGTCGCCCGGATCGCGCTCCAGGCCGTCGGTAATCAGAAGCACGATGGCGCCCTGCGCCAGCACGCGTCGCGCCCAGTGCCTGTTGAAATTCTCGATCGATGTGGCAATGCGCGTGCCGCCAGACCAGTCGAGCACGCTCCCCGAGCAGGCGGCGAGCGCATCATCCGGATCGCGCTCCTTCAAGGCGCGCGTAACATTGGTCAGCCGCGTGCCGAACAGGAAAGTGGAGACGCGCTTGCGGGCGTCGGTCACCGCATGCAGGAAATGCAGGAACAGCCGCGTGTACTGGCTCATCGAGCCGGAGATATCGAGCAAGGCCACAATCGGCGGCTGGCGGGTCTTCGGCCCGAGATACTTCAGATCGATCACCGCGCCCCCGCCCTTCATGCTGGCGCGCATGGTGCGGCGCATATCGATGACACGGCCGCGGCGCGAGGCGGTGAAGCGGCGCGTCCGTACTTCGTCGAGCGGCAGCACCAGATTCTTGATCGCCTGCTTGGCCTCGGCGATTTCGGCGGCCGACATCTGCGCGAAATCCTTCTTCTCAAGAATCTCGCGGTCGGAGACGGTCAGCCGCGCATCGATCTTGAGGTCCTGCTTCTTCTCCGGCATCTTGCGTTCGGATTCGGGGAACAGCGCCTCGAGCACGCGCTGCGCGGCCGGCGGCGGCACCGGATTGGACGGAGCCAGCGCCTGCGGCATCATCATCGCCATCATCTGTTCGAGATAGGCGCGCTTGCGGAAGAAGATGCGAAAGGCCTGATCGAACAATATCGAATGCTCATGCCGCTTCACGAACACCGCATGCAGGGTCCAGTAGAACTCGTCCTTGGTGCCGATACCGGCGGCCCGCACGGCTTCCAGCGCATCCATCACCGCGCCGGGGCCGACGGGGATGCCCGCCGTGCGCAAGGCGCGCGCGAAGTAAAGAATGTTCTCGGCGAGGCGGCCGTCCTGCTGCATGGCTATTCCGCGGCGCGCAGCTCCGCGCGCACATCGTTGAGAATGTCCTTCACCTTGCCGCCATCAAGGCGTGCAATGTCGTCCTGATACTTGAGCAGCACGCCGAGCGTGTCCGACACCGTCGCCGGATCGAGCGCCACCACGTCGAGCTCGGACAGGGCCGTTGCCCAGTCGAGCGTTTCGGCGACACCTGGCGCCTTGAACAAGTCCTCGCGGCGCAGTTTCTGCACAAAATGCACGATCTCCTGCGACAGCTTTGCCGCGATGCCCGGCAGCCGGGCCTGCACGATGGCGAGTTCGCGCTCCGCGCTCGGATAGCCGACCCAGTGATACAGACAGCGCCGCTTCAGCGCATCGTGGATTTCGCGCGTGCGGTTGGACGTGATGATCACAATCGGCGGATTTTCTGCCTTCACCGTTCCCATCTCCGGAATGGTGACCTGGAAATCGGCCAACACTTCGAGCAGGAAGGCTTCAAATGCTTCGTCGGTGCGGTCGAGTTCGTCGATCAGCAGCACCGGCGCGCCGGCGGGATCTGGCTCGAGCGCCTGCAGCAGCGGCCGCTTGATCAGAAAGCGTTCGGAAAAGACATCATGCTCCAGCCGTTCGCGATCCGTGTTGCCTTCAGCCTCGCCGAGCCGGATCGCGATCATCTGCGCGGCGTAGTTCCACTCATAGACCGCCGCCGAGACATCGAGCCCCTCGTAGCATTGCAGACGGATCAGCTTGCGCCCCAGCGTTTCGCTCAGCACCTTGGCGATCTCGGTCTTGCCGACGCCGGCCTCACCTTCCAGAAACAGTGGCCGGCCCATTTTCAGTGCCAGAAACAGCACCGTCGCAAGCGAACGGTCGGCGACGTAATGGCCGGCATTGAGCAGATCGAGCGTCTGGTCGATCGAGGCCGGAACGCCCCGGGGCTTGGCAGAAGGCATCGAAATCCTTGTCGAAAATGGCCGCAGGGTCAGTTGCGGCGGCGCTTGTGGCGCATCATGATCATCTTACATATCCACGCGCCGGTCGTCTTTGAATGGGTTTCCCGCATGAGCGATATGCCTAACAGAACCATCGACCCGGGGGTGCGGATCGGCCATGTGCACCTGAAAGTGGCCGATCTCGACCGCGCGCTGGCCTTTTATCGCGACATTTTGGGCTTCGAGATCACCCGCCGCCGCGGCGGCGCGGTGTTTATGTCGGCGGGCGGCTATCACCACCATATCGCGCTCAATGTCTGGGAAAGCCAGGGCGGCTCGCCACCCCCGCCCGGCACCACCGGCCTGTATCATGTGGCGATCCTGTATCCGACCCGCCGCCTGCTGGCGGACGCCCTGAAGCGCCTGATCGATGCGGGGATTCCGCTCGAAGGCGCATCCGACCATGGTGTCAGCGAGGCGCTCTATCTGCGCGATCCCGACGACAACGGCATCGAGCTTTACTGCGATCGTCCGAAAGACACCTGGAAGCGCGAAACCGACGGCATGATCGAGATGCCGTCAAAGCCGCTCGACCTGCGCGGGCTGCTCGCCGAGCTCGACAAGGCGCCGGTTTGACCAGTTGACGCGTTTTCTTCGGCGAACCGGTACCCACTTCGCCGGAAAACGCTATCAATCCTCCGCGCCGCCCTTCTCGTTCGCCGCCGCGACCGCCCTGCGCGCCATCACGCCGATGAGATGCGCGCGATATTCTGCGCTGGCGTGGATGTCGCTGTTCAGCCCTTCCGCGGTGTGCGTCAGGCCCTCCAGCACTTTCGGCGAAAAGCGCTTCTTCAGCGCCTCCTCGAAGGACGGTACGCGGAAGACGCCGTTGGCGCCCGCGCCCGTGACGGCGACGCGAATCTCCGAACCGCGCTTGGAGACAAACACGCCGACCAGCGCGAAGCCGGAGGCCGGGTGCTTGAACTTCTGGTAGGCCGCCTTCTTCGCGATCGGGAACGAGACCTTGGTGATGATCTCGTCCGGCTCCAGCGCCGTCTCGAACATGCCCTGGAAATACTCGTCCGCCGGAATCTTGCGCTTCGACGTGATGATGGTGGCGCCGAGACCGAGCGTTGCCGCCGGATAATCGGCGTTGGGGTCGTTGTTGGCGAGCGAACCGCCGATGGTGCCGACATTGCGCACATGCGGGTCGCCGATCGATCCCGGCACCGCCGCCAGCCCCGGCATCACCGCCTGCAATTCCTTGGAGTTTGCAACGTCGGCATGCTTGGTCATCGCGCCGATGGTCACCGAGCGCGCCGACACCTCGACCCCCGACAAGCCTTCGATCTTGGACAGATCGATCAGCATCGACGGCTGCGCCAGCCGCAGTTTCAGCACCGGGATGAGCGAATGCCCGCCGGCGAGGATCTTGCCTTCCTCGTTTTTCGTCAGAAGATTGACCGCTTGGCGCACCGTGGTCGGCCGCTCGAATTTGAATGCGTACATGGATCGCTCCTATTCCGCCGCAATCTGGTTGCGGGTGACTGTCTGCAAGGCCCGCCACACCGTCAGCGGCGTTGCGGGCATCTCGATCTTCTCCGTTCCAAGCGCATCAGTGATGGCATTCATCACCGCGGCAGGCGCGGCGATGGCGCCGGCCTCGCCGCATCCTTTGATGCCGAGCGGATTGGACGGACATTTTGTTTCGGTGGTGTCGACCGTGAAGGCCGGGAAATTGTGCGCGCGCGGCATGGCATAATCCATGAACGAGCCGCTGAGCAATTGCCCGTCCTTGTCATAGACGGTGTGCTCGATCAGCGCCTGGCCGACACCCTGCGCGATCCCGCCATGCACCTGCCCTTCCACGATCATCGGATTGATCAGCGTTCCGAAATCGTCCACGGCCGTCCAGCCGGCGATCTCGGTCTCGCCAGTCTCCTGGTCAATCTCCACTTCGCAGATGTGGCAGCCGGCCGGGAAGGTGAAGTTGGTCGGGTCGTAGAAGGCGCCCTCCTTCAGCCCTGGCTCGATCTCCTGCGTCGGGAACTTGTGTCCGACATACGCTGCGAGCGCGACTTCACCGAACGCCATCGACTTGTCGGTGCCGGCGACGGTGAACTTGCCGTCCTTGAACTCGATATCGCCTTCGGCGGCTTCCATGACGTGCGCGGCGATCTTCTTCGCCTTGGCCTCGACCTTGTCGAGCGCCTTGACGATGGCCGACATGCCGACGGCGCCCGAGCGTGAGCCATAGGTGCCCATGCCGAACTGCACCTTGTCGGTGTCGCCGTGCACGATCGACACCTGATCGATGGGAATCCCGAGCCGCTCCGACACAAGCTGGGCGAAGGTCGTCTCGTGCCCCTGCCCGTGCTGGTGACAGCCGGTGAGCACTTCCACATTGCCGGTCGGATTGACGCGCACCTCCGCCGATTCCCATAGACCGACGCCCGCGCCGAGCGACCCAACAGCCGCCGACGGCGCAATGCCGCAGGCCTCGATATAGGTCGAATAGCCAAGCCCGCGCAGCTTGCCGCGCCGCGCAGCGTCCCGCTTGCGCTTGCCGAAACCCTTTACGTCGGCAAGCTCCATCGCCTTCTTCAGCGAGGCCTGATAGTCGCCGGCGTCATAGGCCATGATCACCGGCGTCTGGTGCGGGAAGCTCCTGATGAAATTGCGCTTGCGCAATTCGGCCGGATCGATGCCGAGCTCGCGCGCACCGACCTCGACCATGCGTTCCACGACGAAGGTTGCCTCCGGCCGCCCGGCACCGCGATAGGCATCCACCGGCACGGTGTTGGTGTAGACCGCATCGACCTCGCAATAGATGTTCGGGATCGCATACTGGCCCGACAACAGCGTGGCGTAGAGATAGGTCGGCACTGACGAGGAGAAGGTCGACATGTAGCCGCCGAGATTGGCGAGCGTCTTCACCTTTAGCGCCGTGATCCTGCCGTCGGCGTCGAACGCCATTTCCGCATGCGTGACGTGATCGCGGCCATGCGCATCGGCGAGAAACGCTTCCGAACGATCCGACGTCCACTTCACCGGCCGGTCCACGCGCCGCGCCGCCCACAGGCACACGACTTCTTCCGGATAGATGAAAATCTTGGAGCCGAATCCGCCGCCGACATCCGGCGCGATCACGCGCAGCTTGTGCTCGGGCGCCATGCCGACGAAGGCTGAAATGACAAGGCGCGCGACATGCGGGTTCTGCGACGTGTTCCAGAGCGTCAGGCTGTCATTGCCGGAATCGTATTCAGCCAGCGCCGCACGTGGCTCCATCGCATTCGGCACTAGCCGGTTGTTGACGATATCCAGCTTCGTGACGTGCTTGGCCGCCGCGATGGCGGCGTCCGTCGCTTTCGCATCACCAATATGCCATTCATAGATCGTGTTCTTCGGCGCGACATCGTGAATCTGTGTCGCGGCCTTTGCCTTCGCCGGATCTGTCACCGACGACAGGACTTCGTAGTCGACGTTGACCTTCTCCGCCGCGTCTTTCGCTTGCTCCAGCGTCTCGCCGATCACCACCGCGACCGGATCGCCGACATAGCAGGCCTTGGCCGCCGCCAGCGCCGGATGCGGCGCCATCTTCATCGGCGAGCCGTCCTTGGAATGGATCATCCAGCCGCAGATCAGATTGCCGATTTTGTCGTCAGCGAGATCTTTTCCGGTGAGGACCGCCAGCACACCGGGCATGCCGGTTGCGGCCTTGCTGTCGACTGCGCGAATCGTTGCATGCGCGTGCGGCGAACGGACGAAATACGCATAAGTCTGGCCGGGCCGCGACACGTCGTCGGTGTAGTGCCCCTTGCCGGTGATGAAACGCTGGTCTTCCTTGCGGCGCACCGCCGCGCCGATTCCGGTCGCAGTCATGGCGGCTTCACTCCCTCGTTTCGTTCTTATGAGTTCAGAACTTCAGTCTCATCCTTTCATTGCGCGTGCGCCTGCGCCGATCGCCTTGACGATGTTGTGATAGCCGGTGCAGCGGCAGAGATTGCCTTCCAGTTCGTGCCGGATGGTGGTGTCGTCGAGGTCGTTGCCCTTGCGATTGACCATGTCGATTGCGGCCATGATCATGCCGGGCGTGCAATAGCCGCACTGCAGTGCGTGGTGTTCACGGAAGGCTTCCTGCATCGGATGCAGCTGCGCGCCGTTGGCGACGCCCTCAATGGTCGTCACCTTTGCACCCTCGGCCTGCCAGGCAAACATGGTGCAGGACTTCCGGGCCACGCCATCCACATGCACGACGCATGCGCCGCACTGCGAGGTGTCACAGCCGACATGGGTTCCCGTCAGGCGCAGATTTTCGCGCAGATACTGGACCAGCAGGGTTCGGGGATCGACGGTAGCGGTGACGGCCTTGCCGTTCACCGTCATCGAGACGGGAAGCATCGCAATCCTCCTCGGACTAGAAAATCGGTCGGTTTCAGGGGTTGTTTTACCCGGCGCCCCTGTTCTGGGTCAGAAATCTTGTCGTTTTTCTGTGTTTTGAACAAATCCAGTCTGAACCCCGAGCCTTATCGCGGTCAAGAGCGCAAACGGCCTCCCATGCCGGAAGCGGTGGGCTGCCCGGCAAGGGCCGGCGAGGTCCGTCCAGATTGGCGGAATACCTCAGCCCTTCACGGCGGTGGCGAAATTCTCGAAAAACTGGTCGGCCATCTTCTTGGCCGCGCCGTTGATCAGCCGCTGCCCAAGCTGGGCGAGCTTGCCGCCGATCTGCGCTTCCACATTGTAGGTCAGCAGCGTCCCGCCATCCTTGTCGGAGAGCGCGACGGTCGCCCCGCCCTTTGCGAAGCCGGCCACACCGCCGTCGCCCTGGCCGGAAATCCTGTAGCCGTTCGGCGGGTCGAGGTCGGACAAGGTCACCTTGCCTTTGAACTTCGCCTTGACCGGTCCGATCTTGTTCACAGCCACGGCTTCGAACTCATGGTCCGAGAGCATGTTCAGTTCCTCGCAGCCCGGGATGCAGGCCTTGAGCGTCGCCGGGTCATTGAGCTTTGCCCAGACCGTTTCGCGGGACGCGGCAAGCTGGACCTCTCCGGTCATCGTCATGGCCATGGGCGGATACTCCTCGGAATTTCAGGCGGCAGCGACATAATCGTCGATCGGACGCACGACTATCCCGTCCACGATCGGCATGCAATCGGGCGGGAACTCCTGGCGGACGCGGCCGCCCAGGTCTTCGACCCGGTCCAGAAACCGGTCCAGGTGCTTCATCGCACCTGTCGGCAGATCGTGCAGGACCATCAGGCTCCAGGGCTGGCTCTGGCATTGCTCAACCGCGCGTTCGAGCCAGCCGTCCGGATCTTCCCAGTCGCGCGGGAGCGCATTCCAGAGCACGCAGGTGAACTTGCCCGCCTTGAGAAAATCCACGACATCCGGGCTGAGCAGCCGGCGACTCAGGTTGCCGCCTCCGAATGGGCGAAAATATCTGTGCGGGTGCGCAAGGTCACCCATCACCTGCTGGGTCCTGCCGATCTCATTTTCCGCAACGTCGCGGCCGGGCCGTTCGCCGAGCGGAATCGAGTGCGTCCAGGAATGGTTGCCGATCCAGTGACCTTCGGCATGCGCGCGCTCGGCCAGCGCCCGCCCTGCCGGCTCGGCGACCTTTTGGCCGATCACGAAGAACGTCGTCTTGATGCCGCGGCGCGCGAGGGTGTCGAGCACCAGCGGCGTCACCGCGGGCTCGGGACCATTGTCGAATGTCAGTGTCAGGTCGAACATGCCTCCCGTATCCCCAATTTGGAGCCGGACGGCAATGGTTGAGCCATGCGCCAATCGCCTATCCCGCCCCACATTCCGTGTGTGACTTGGCGGATCGCTGCCCACCCCTTAGTGTGGCGCCGCCTCTCACAACCCGCCCGCCCATGACAACTCCGCTCGCCCCCTCATCCCTGCTGGCGCCGCTCTTTTCGAGCGCGGCCATGCGCGCCGTGACCTCCGACGAGGCGCGGCTGCAGCGAATGCTGGATGTCGAGGCCGCCCTGGCACGGGCGGAAGCCGCCCTTGGCGTCATTCCAAAAGGCGCCGCCGACCCCATTGCCAAGGCCTGTCACGCCAACCACTTCGACATCAAGTCGCTGGGCGAGGCCTCGGTCGCGGCCGGCAATCTGGCCATTCCGCTGGTGAAGGCGCTGACCGCAGAGGTCAGGAAGAACAACGCCGAGGCCGCCGGCTATGTGCATTGGGGCGCGACCAGCCAGGACATCATCGATACCGCTCTGGTGCTCGAACTGCGCGCTGCGATTGATGCGCTGACCAGTGAACTCGACCGCGCCATTGCCGGCTTCACAACTCTTGCCGAAAAACACCGCCACACTCCGACTGTGGCCCGCACCTGGCTGCAACAGGCGCTGCCCATGCCGTTCGGTCTCAAGCTTGCCGGCTATGGCGCCGCTCTCGCACGATCCCGCGCACGGCTGGTGAGGCTGCGCGCGGAGGCGCTTGTGCTTCAGTTCGGCGGCGCCGCCGGCACGCTGGCCGCGCTTGGCGAACGCGGCCTCGAGGTTGCCGAGGGACTGGCGAAGGAGTTGAAGCTGCCGCTCCCCGAAGCGCCGTGGCATACGCATCGTGATCGCCTCGCCGAGATCGCATCGGCGCTCACAATTCTCGCTGGAACCTGCGGCAAGATCGCGCGCGACGTTTCGCTGCTGATGCAGACGGAAGTCGGCGAAGCCTTCGAGCCGGCCGGAGAAGACCGCGGCGGGTCGTCGACCATGCCGCACAAGCGCAATCCCGTGGCCTCGGCTGCGGCGCTCGCCGCCGCGACTATCGCACCGCAACTCTGCGCAACCTTGCTCGCCGCCGAAATCCAGGAGCACGAGCGCGCCGCCGGCACTTGGGCGGCGGAGTGGCCGACCTTCCCTGCCCTCTGCCTGGTGACGTCGGGCGCGCTGGCCGCGGTCGTCGATATCGCCGAAGGCCTCGACATCGACATCGAACGCATGGCCCAGAATCTCGATCTTACCGGCGGGCAGATCATGGCGGAAGCGATCGCCTTCCAGCTCGCCGGAAAACTCGGCAAATCTGTCGCACACAAGCTGATCGAGGATGCGAGCAAGCGCGCGCATGCCGAGAAGCGCAGCCTGAAAGACGTTCTGCTGCACGACCCGCGCGTCACCGCGCATATTCCGCCGAGCGAACTGCCGAAGCTCTTCGATCCGCTCAGCTATCAGGGTGTCGCACAGACGCTGATCGACCGCCTCGTCGCAAGCGCCAGCGCCACATAGACCTGACCGCAAAATCATAACAGCAAGTACTGGAGGACTTCATGCCCGTGATCACCGCCGACGATGGCTGCCCGCTCAACGTGATGGTGGAAGGAGCGGACAACGCGCCCGTGCTGATGCTCTCCAACTCGCTGGGTACAAACCTGCACATGTGGGACAAGCAGGCCGACGCCTTCAAGCAGACGTATCGCCTTGTGCGCTACGACCGCCGCGGCCACGGCAAGTCCGGCGCGCCAAAAGGCCCCTACAGCATGGAGCGTCTGGGCAAGGATGTTCTGTCGATCATCGACGGCCTCGGCATCAAGAAGATCAACTGGTGCGGCCTGTCGATGGGCGGCATGGTTGGGCAATGGCTGGGCGCCAATGCACCTGACCGCGTCGAGAAGCTGATCCTGTCCAACACCACCTGCTACTACGCCGACAAGACTCCGTGGATGGACCGCATCAAGCTCATCCGCGAAAAGGGCTTGGCGGCGATCGTGCCCGGCAACATGGAGCGCTGGTTTACAAAGGACTTCCGCGACCGCTCGCCGGACACGATGAAGTGGATGAGCGACAATTTCGTCGCAACACCGCTTGAGGGCTATATCGGCTGCGTCGAAGCCATCGCGGCGATGGATCACCGTGACCTGCTGCCGAAGATCAAGGCTCCCACGCTGGTCATTGCCGGAAAATACGATCCCGCCACAACCGTCGAAGCCGGCGAGTACATCAAGTCGAACATTCCCGGGGCGCAGATTTTCGTGATCGACGCCGCGCATATTTCGAATGTCGAGCAGCCCGAGATCTACACAAAAACGGTGCTGGACTTCCTGGCAGCGAAATAGCCCGTGTGAGGTGCGTCATGGACGAGAAGGAACGCTACGACAAAGGCATGGCGCGCCGCCGCAAGGTGCTCGGCAACGACTGGGTCGATCGCGCCAATGCCGGCAAGACGCCGTTCAACGAAGAGTTCCAGGAGTTCATCACGCGCTATGCGTGGGGCGAAATCTGGACCCGGCCGCACTATGACGAGCGCACGCGCCGCGTGCTAGTGATTGGCACCATGCTGGCGCTCGACAAATGGGCGGAGTTCCGCATGCATGTGCGCGCCGCTCTGGTCGAAGGCGGTTTCACCCCCGACGACATCAAGGAAATCATCATGCAGCAGGCGATCTATTGCGGCGTACCCGCGGCCAACCACGCCTTCAAGGAAGCCGGCGAGATCATTGCAGAGCTTGGCAAACGCTGAAGAAGCGGCAATCGCCTATTTTCAGCATGTAGAATTACAGGCACGCGTGTCGCACATTCCGGCTACGCATGCGTGCCTCTTGCGGCCATCCGACCAGCATCTGCTAGACTGTGAAACAACGGGCGCCCGATCCGCCGATCGGGCGCCCCTCGTATAATTAACAGGCAGAGGAAGCGGAATGCGCCTGGGGTATTTCACGATGCCGGTTCATCCGATGCATCGAGACTGGACAGAAACGCTGAAAGAAGATCGGGAAGCGATCATTCTCGCCGACAAACTCGGCTTCTACGACGCTTTCGTCGGCGAGCACCTGACCGACCGCTGCGAGGCGATCACCAACAGTCTGCTGTTTCACGCGACGCTGATCCCCGAAACGAAGCAGATCAAGCTTGCGACCGGAACGTCGAACCTCTCGCAAAAACATCCGGTTCTCACCGCCGTGCAGGCGGCGATGTTCGATCATCTCGCGCAAGGCCGCTTCATCTTCGGCATCAGCCCCGGCGCGCTGACGTCCGACGCCGAAGTGCTTGGCATGCTGGAAGAGGACCGCAACAAGATCTTCGCCGAAGCCATTGATGTCATTCTCGCAATCTGGGAACGCAATCCGCCCTACGACATCGATTTTCCCGACAATCGCTTCAAGGTGTCGACGGCAAAGACCAGCGCATTGCATCTGGGCGTCGGCTACATGGGCAAACCCTATCAGCAGCCGCGGCCGGAAATCGTCGGAACAGTTCTTTCTCCGTTTTCTCCGGGCGTTATTCTGATGGGGAAACGCGATTTCCACCCTTTATCCGCAAACTTTCTTCTTGCCATGCACCTGAAGTCGCACTGGCAGAATTATGCCAAAGGCAAAGCCGAGGTCGGCGCCGAAGCGAAGACCTCCGACTGGCGCGTCGCCCGCAACATCTTCGTCGCCGACGACGACAAGACCGCCGCGCGCTATGCGCGGGAGGACGAGACCAGTCCCTACAAATTCTATTTCAACCAGATGCACGCCAAGCTGACGCGCAGCAAAAGGCTGTTCGTGTTCAAGTCCCACAAGGAACAGCCGGACGCGGAAATTACACACGATTTCGTTATGGACAACCTCGTGATCCACGGCTCGGTCAACAAGGTTGTCGACCAGATCCTCGCCTTGCGCGAGAACATCGGCGATTTTGGCGAGATCGTCTATGCCGGCATGGACTGGGTGGATCCTGCGCTCGCCAAACGCTCGATGCAGCTCATGGCCGAGGAAGTCATGCCGCGCGTGAACGCGGCGATCGGCAAGTCGGCCGCGGCCTGATCGTCAGCCAACGCGGGCGTTGACATCGACGCTGCGGCGCAGCGCATCCCAGCGCAAGGTGCTGACACGGTTGCGCTTGGGCGGAAGCGTCACGTCATAAACCGGCACCGGCCGGCGCCTCGCCGCTTCGCGCTCGGATTCCTTTTCGTCGGCCATCACGCGTTCGATCATGCTGAGCGTCGCGATCAGACCGGCGAGCCACAAGGGCAGCCGGTGCTGGGCAAGCACATCGACAGCACCATCCAGGACAGCCGGTATCGCTGCAACGACGGTTACGGTCACGATCAAAATAACCGCCGCATCGACGAATTCGTGATCGGCTTCATGGCCGAACAGCGAACTGATGCGGCCGTAGAGATAAACGGCAAACAGAACGGCGATGGCCAGTTTGACGGCACCGAAGAATGCACCGAGCCGGATTAGGCCGTCACCGTCCAGCGCCAGGCGTCCTCCGATGCCATGCACGACATTGGATAAGCCGGGGTGATCGAGCCCGTAAACGGGTGAAGTCAGGATGCGGAACGATTCAATGCCGAAATGGCAGACAAGATACAGGGCAATGCTGACGACAAGATAGGGTATCGATTTCGGAAGCCACCGCATGACGCCCTCCCGTCTTGACGCGGCGACATCCTGACCGGCCGCGTGGACGTCGCAACCTTCGATCCTTCCAATTGCGCGGGCAATCGAAACCCTTTGTTTACCTTAAGGCCAGCTGCGGTGCGGAGGCACCAGTATCCGCCCGGCCGGCCCGGAAATCCTGCGGTGTCATGCCGGTCTGCTTGCGGAAGAAGCGGGCGAAGTGGGATGGGTCGGTAAATCCCAGATCGTAGGCGATGTCGTGAATGGCGCGGCCGGTGAAGACCAGCTCGCGCTTGGCTTCGGTCAGGATCCGCTGCCGGATCAGGTGGCCGGCGGTGACCCCCGTTGCCCGCTTGACATGATCGTTGAGCCGGTCGGCGGTCATCGCCAATGCATCGGCATAGAAGCCAATCTGCCGCTCTTGCCGGAAATTTTCTTCCACTATGCGTTGAAGCGCTTCAAGCGTCGCATCGGCCAGCGACAGCGTGATGCTGCCGCTGCGCGCGCGGCTGGCTGCGAAACGCCCGATCTCCACCGCGATCAAGGCCAGCAGCGCCCGCATCGCCAGCCTGTGCCCTTCTCGCGCGAGCAGCGCTTCCCTGTGCAGATTGCCGCAAAGCTCGGACAGACGCCGGACATCCTCATCATTATCCAGCGGAATGCAGGGTTGCGCCGCAATCGCTTTCAATTGCCCGATGGCCTCGCCCGTCCGCTCCCCCATCGCCGCAGCGACGTCCTCGGTGAAGCTGACAATCCAGCCATTTGTCACGTCGGGACTGAAGCGGAATCCATGCGCCACATTCGGCGGCACCACAAAGGCTGTCGGCGCCGCGAACGAAAGCGTCGAGGCTTCGAATATCATCTCGCCGCCCCCGCTTTCGATCAGCAGGAACTGGAACAGATTGCGGTGGCGATGCGCGCGGATCAGCCAGTCATGTGCCGAAGAACGCGAGACGATCGTTTCGACGTGAATGAAATTGAAGGCGTGATCGTCGGGCGGGTCGCCGTAGAGATGGAAGAGCGGAAGTGTCGCGGCCATGAACGGCATCATAGTCGTCGCAACGCGGGCCGCCAACGCGCATTTAGCAAACACGGAAGCCTCGCGCACCGCGCGAGGCTTCCTGTTGCCTCAGCAACATAGCTTCAGCGCAAACTAGCGGTTCTGACTTCCCTGCTGCCCGCCCTGCTGGCCGGGCTTCTGTCCGCCCTGCTGCTGTCCGCCCTGGCCCGGCTGCTGGGTCTGCTGACCGGGTTTCTGGTTCGGATTATTCTGCTGCTGGTTACCCATTGCACTCTCCTGGGAGTTTAGCCCCGCTCAACAACGCACCGATCATCCCGCCGTTCCGGTTCTCAAATTTTGTTCAATTGCGGGGCAGACTCTATTCTGCAGGCGGGAACCGCTCTGTATCGGCCGCGTCGTCGCGAAATGGCTGAGTGAGGAGCCGGTCGAGACGCAGTTCGCGCAAGTTCCGGAAAACCGGCAGGCCGATCGTCATACCCCGATGACCCGCCGCAGGCTGCGCGCGATAGGTTCCGAACAGTCGGTCCCACCACGGCAAATTGAACCCGAAATTGCTGTCGGTCTCATGGCGCTCGATCGAATGATGCACGCGATGCATGTCCGGCGTCACGACGACGAGGCGCAGAATGCGATCAAGCCACGCCGGCATCGCTACATTGGCGTGATTGAAAACCGATGTCGCGTTCAGCACGACTTCAAAGATCAGCACGGCAATAGCGGGAATGCCGAATACAAGAACCGTCACGATCTTGATCGCCATCGAGATCAGGATTTCGACCGGATGAAATCGCACCCCGGTCGTCAGGTCGATATCCAGATCAGCGTGATGCATGCGATGCAGCCGCCAGAGCCACGGCACGTGATGGAAGACAACGTGCTGGGCGTAGATCACGAAATCGAGAATGAGGAAGCCGGCAACAACCGCCAGCCAGCCAGGCACGGCCACCATATTGAACAGGCCCCACCCGTTCACCGACGCCATGATCGCCACTCCAACGGCGGCGGCCGGGATGATCAGCCGGACCGCCAGGGCATCGACCACGAGAATCCCCAGATTGTTCGGCCAGCGCGGCTTGCGGCCGGCCAGCAGCGCACGGCAGGGGCTTACAAATTCCCAGGCCGCCATGACCGCAAAAATCGCGGCAAAGGACGCGAACCGGATCGTCATCTCAGTCGAAGGTTCCATGGCCGCCATGATCTATTTTTCGGCCCGCCGCGGGCAAGAGCCTGCGACGCTCCGGATGTGGTCGGGCCCCCCGAATGCGTTGCTGGCCGCTGGCGGCACTGCTAAGAAAAAGCCAGTGCCGCGGGCGTGAAATCTTCCCGGCATGGCCGGGCGCAAGCAGTTTTGGGGAGCGGGAGGCGCATCGGAAATATGGAAGTCTTTGTCCAGCAGATCATCAACGGCATCACGCTGGGATCGATCTATGGCCTGATCGCCATCGGCTACACGATGGTCTTCGGCATCATCGGCATGGTCAATTTCGCGCATGGCGACGTCTTCATGGTGTCGACCTTTGTCGCGCTGATCACCGCCCTCATCCTGGCGACCTGGCTTGGCATCAGTTCGGTCTTCCTTTCCCTTTTCATCGTGCTCATCGTCGGCATGGTCATTACATCGCTCCTGAGCTGGGCGATCGAGCGCGTCGCGTACCGGCCGCTGCGCGGTTCGTTCCGCCTCGCGCCGCTGATCTCGGCAATCGGCATGTCGATCTTCCTGGCGAACTTCGTGCAGGTTGCCCAAGGTCCGCGCAACAAGTCGATCCCGCCTTTCTTCCAGAACGTCATCGTGGTGATGGAACGGAACGGCTATGAAGTGACCCTCTCCTATCGGCAGATCATCATCTGGGCAATTACAGCGATCCTGCTGACCGCCTTCTGGTATGTCGTCACCAAGACATCGCTCGGCCGCGCGCAGCGCGCCTGCGAGCAGGACCAGAAGATGGCGGCTCTCGTCGGCGTCGATGTCGACCGGACGATTTCCATCACCTTCGTGATCGGCGCCGCGCTCGCTGCGGTCGCCGGCACCATGTACCTGATGTATTACGGCGTGGTCAGCTTCTCCGATGGATTCGTGCCGGGGATCAAGGCATTCACCGCCGCCGTCCTCGGCGGCATCGGATCCATCCCCGGCGCCGTGATTGGCGGGCTGCTGATCGGTCTGATCGAAACGCTGTGGTCGGCCTATTTCTCGCTCGACTACAAGGATGTGGCCGCCTTCTGCATTCTGGCGATCGTCCTGATCTTCCTGCCGCAGGGACTGCTCGGACGGCCTGAAGTCGAGAAAGTCTGAGATGAGAGTGCAGACATCGGCGCCAAAGCAGGGCGTGAGTGTCGCGCGTGCGATCAGGGACGCAGCGATTGCGGGGGCAGTCGCATTCGGCATCCTGCTTCCGCTGCTCGGTTTCGAAACCGTGCAGAACATGCGCAACGAGCTGGTGCTCGAAACGCGACCGGTGCTGCTCGCCGTTTTCGTAGTGCTGACCATTCTCGCAAGCCTGCTCTCGTCATTTGTGGTGCAGCCATGGTCGCAACGCCGCGCCGCTGCGCGACCGGCCGGAGCGAGCCTCAAGGCTGCGGCATGGCGAACGGCGCTGGCGCGATTTTTCACGCCTTTCGCTCTGGGTTTTGCCTTCGTCTATCCGGTTCTGGTGGTCTGGCTTACCGGCTTGGGCGGCGCCGTGAAATGGATCGACAATTTCGGCATTCAGGTCCTGATCTACGTCATGCTGGGGTGGGGCCTGAATATCGTGGTCGGCCTCGCCGGCCTGCTCGATCTCGGCTATGTCGCCTTCTACGCCGTCGGCGCCTATTCCTATGCGCTGCTCGCCAAAACCTTCGGATTCTCCTTCTGGATCTTGCTGCCGCTTGCCGGCATTCTGTCGGCCTTCTGGGGCATCCTGCTTGGCTTTCCGGTTCTGCGCCTGCGCGGCGATTATCTCGCCATCGTCACCCTCGCCTTCGGCGAGATCATCCGCCTCGTGCTGATCAACTGGGTCGACTTGACCAACGGCTATGCGGGCATCAGCAGCGTACCGCGTCCGACCTTTTTTGGCATTCCCTTCACCGCCAACGAGGATGGATTTGCCGCAGTCTTCGGCCTGGAATTCACACCGCTCTACCGCACCATCTTCCTCTACTACGTCATTCTCGGACTGGCGCTGCTGACCGCATTCGTGACCATCCGCCTGCGGCGGCTGCCGATCGGCCGCGCCTGGGAGGCTTTGCGCGAGGACGAGATTGCCTGCCGCTCGCTCGGCATCAACACCACCAACACCAAGCTCACCGCCTTCGCGACCGGCGCGATGTTTGGCGGCTTTGCCGGATCGTTCTTCGCCGCGCGCCAGGGATTCATTTCGCCGGAAACCTTCACCTTCATGGAGTCGGCGATCATCGTGTCGATCGTCGTTCTGGGCGGCATGGGGAGCCAGATCGGCGTCGCTGTCGCCGCGCTCGTGATGATCGGCGGCACCGAGTTGCTGCGCGAACTCGACTTCCTGAAGCAGATTTTCGGACCCGGTTTCGATCCGACGCAGTACCGCATGCTGCTGTTCGGGCTGGCGATGGTGCTGATCATGATCTGGAAGCCGCGCGGGCTGATCTCCACGCGCGAGCCGACAGCATTTCTGCATGAGCGCAAGACCGTAGCCGCCAAGTTCGTCGAGGAAGGCCGCGGATGAGTACGACCGACGTCCTGCGGGTTGAGCACCTCACCATGCGCTTCGGCGGGCTGATCGCCATTCACGACCTGTCGTTCAGCGCCAGACACGGCGACATCACCGCGCTGATCGGCCCGAACGGCGCCGGCAAGACCACCGTGTTCAACTGCATCACCGGATTCTACAAGCCGACGGAGGGGCGCATCGCGCTGCATCACGGCGGCCCTCGCGCATGGGACAATGTCGAGACGTTGACCGCACGTTCCCTGCGTCACCGCAAGCACGGCGATGGCGAATTGTTCCTGCTGGAACGAATGCCGGATTATCTCGTCACCAAACAGGCGCGCGTGGCGCGGACATTCCAGAACATCAGACTGTTCAAGGGCATGACGGTTCTGGAAAACCTGCTGGTGTCGCAGCACAACCCGCTGATGCACGCTTCCGGCTTCACTTTTCTCGGCCTGCTCGGCCTCGCCGTCTACAAGCACGCGGAACAGGCCGCGATGAACAAGGCGGTCCAGTGGCTGGAAAAGATCAAGCTGATCGAGCGCGCGGACGATCCGGCCGGCGACCTGCCCTATGGCGACCAGCGCCGGCTCGAGATCGCACGCGCCATGTGCACCGACCCGGTGCTGCTGTGCCTCGACGAGCCGGCGGCCGGCCTCAATCCGCGCGAGAGCGCCGAACTGAGCGAGTTGCTGCTGTCGATCCGCAACGAGACCAATACCTCGATCCTGCTGATCGAACACGACATGTCGGTGGTGATGGGCATTTCCGATCACGTCGTGGTGCTGGACTACGGGATGAAGATTTCCGAAGGAAACAGCGAGCATGTCCGCAACGATCCCAACGTGATTGCCGCGTATCTGGGTGTCGAGGAGGACGAAATCGACGACGTCATGACCGAGGTGGTGCCGTGAGCCTGGCAGCGCCCGTCTCGTCCGCGCCTGCGGGTGCAAGGCCGCTGCTCTCCATTCGCGGCCTGCAGACGAATTACGGCAACATCGTCGCGCTGCGGGAGATCGACCTCGATGTCAACGAGGGCGAGATCGTCGCGCTGATCGGCGCCAATGGCGCCGGCAAGTCGACGCTGATGATGACCATCTGCGGCAACCCGCGCGCGCATTCCGGCCGCATCGTTTTCGACGGGCAGGACATCACCGATCTGCCGACGCATGAGATCGCGCGGCTGAACATCGCGCAGTCGCCGGAAGGCCGCCGCATCTTCTCGCGCATGACGGTGCTGGAGAATTTGCAGATGGGGGCCGCCATCGCCGCGCCGGGATTGTTTCAGCAAAACCTGGATCATGTCCTCACGCTGTTCCCGCGCCTGAAGGAACGCCTGATGCAGCGCGGCGGCACGCTCTCGGGCGGCGAGCAGCAGATGCTCGCCATCGCCCGCGCGCTGATGAGCAATCCGCGGCTCCTGTTGCTCGACGAGCCCTCGCTCGGTCTCGCCCCGCTGATCGCGCGGCAGATCTTCGACATCATCGCCGACCTCAACAAGCGAATGCGGCTGACCGTGCTGCTGGTCGAGCAGAATGCGTTTCACGCATTGCGGCTCGCGCATCGCGGCTTCGTCATGGTCAACGGCCAGATCACCATGAGTGGCAGCGGCCGCGAACTCCTGCAGAAACCGGAAATCCGCGCCGCCTATCTCGAGGGCGGGCGGCGGGAGAGCTAGATGGATGTCAGTCTCGCCAAGCTGTTCTATGAGGAAGATTCGTTTGGCGTGTTTGTGCTCGTCAGCATCCTGATGGGTGGCGCCGCCGCCTATCTGTCCGGACGGGCGATCGCGGGAACCTGGCGGCCGCTCTGGCAGGTCGCGCTCTATATGCTGGTGCTGGGCTTTGCAGTCCGCTTCATGCACTTTGCCCTTTTCGAAGGCACCCTGCTCTCCTTCCACTATTACCTTGTGGACACCCTGATCTGCCTTGGCTTTGGCTGGCTCGGCTTCCGCGCCACCCGCGCCGGCCAGATGGCCACGCAATATGGCTGGCTTTATTCCCGCTCCGGCTGGCTGGAATGGCGCCCGAAATCCGGGCCAAATGCCGCAAAGAAATCCGGCTGACGTTTGCCACAGATTGTCGTTTAATCGCTCCGAAAGCGGGCCGTGGCAGCGGTCCGCCGATGACCGCCATATTGGGATTACCAGGGGAGATATCTGTATGAAAAAACTTGCCACGTTCGGCCTTGCGTCAGGCCTTGTGCTCGGCCTTGCCGTCGCCCTGTCGGGCGCTGCGCAGGCCCAGGTCAAGTTCGCCGTTGCCGGTCCACTGACCGGCTCGAATGCCGCCTTCGGCGCCCAGCTCAAGAACGGCTTCGACCAGGCAGTCGCCGACATCAACGCCGCCGGCGGCATTCTCGGCCAGAAGATCGCATCCTCGACCGGCGACGACGTCGGCGATCCGAAACAGGGCGTCTCCATCGCCAACAAGTTTTCCGCCGAAGGCGTGAAGTTCGTCATCGGCCACTTCAACTCGGGCGTGACCATGCCCTCCTCCGAAGTCTACCAGGAGAATGGCATCCTCTCGATCACCCCGGCTTCGACCAATCCGAAGGTGACCGAACGCGGCATGTGGAACGTGTTCCGCACCTGCGGCCGCGACGACCAGCAGGGCGCGGTGGCCGGCGACTACATCATCAAGAACTTCAAGGGAAAGAAGGTCGCCGTCGTGCACGACAAGACCACCTATGGTCAGGGCCTCGCGGACGAAACCCGCAAGACCATGAACAAGGGCGGCGTCAAGGAAGTGCTCTATGAGGGCATCAACATCGGCGACAAGGACTTCTCCGCCCTCGTCTCCAAGATCAAGGCGGCCGGCGCCGACCTCGTTTACTGGGGCGGGCTGCACACCGAAGGCGGTCTCCTCGTGCGCCAGATGCGCGACCAGGGCGTGAAGGCGCCGCTGATGGGCGCCGACGGCATCACATCGGACGAGTTCGCCGCGATCGGCGGTCCGGGCGTCGAAGGCACGCTGATGACCTTCGCGCCGGACCCGCGCAAGCGCGCGGAAGCCAAGGCTGTGATCGAGAAGTTCCGCGCCAAGAAGTTCGAGCCGGAAGCCTACACGCTCTACAGCTACGCCGCGGTCGAAGTCATCAAGCAGGCTGCGGAAGCCGCCAAGTCGCTCGATCCGAAGAAGGTCGCCGCGCAGATCAAGTCCGGTCAGAAGTTCAAGACCGTGATCGGCGAACTCTCCTACGACAAGAAGGGCGACATCACCCGTCCGGACTACGTCATGTATGTCTGGAAGAAGGGCGCCGACGGCAAGATCACCTATGAGGAGATCGCCTCGAAGCCGAAGTCGTAATCTTCGATCTGAAGAAAGTAATCTGTTGAAGCCCGCCTTTCCAGGCGGGCTTCTT